>Ga0310121_10000616_pt1 | contig 38555 bp, 28 predicted proteins | sample CB27_Tmax_986_MG_FD_203504 | JGI IMG/M metagenome (GOLD analysis project Ga0310121, IMG submission 203504) | Marine microbial communities from Western Arctic Ocean, Canada - CB27_Tmax_986 | ecosystem: Environmental > Aquatic > Marine > Oceanic | place: Canada: Western Arctic Ocean | collected...
TACAAACAGTACTCCACTCCGTTACAGCCCAATCCATCATCACAAGAGACCGACTCACCGGAGACACAATTCCCGGTAGCTGGATCACAGCTCTCTTCACCATTGCAGGCATTCCCATCGTCGCAGTCGATGGCTATACCGGCACTGCACGTTCCCGTTTCGGAATCACAGACTTCGAATCCGTTACATACATCACCGTCGTTACAATCAACCGGGCTATATACGCACTCCCCACTGTCCGCGTCGCAACTGTCGTTTGTACATAAATCGTCATCATCACAATCTATGGGGTAATTGACGCAGCCGCTGGCCGGATCACAAAAATCTATCGTGCATAGATTCGAATCCACGCAGGCGGCGTCGGAGAGTTCGTGTTGACATCCCCCGCTCTCGGGATTGCAGATATCCAGGGTACAGTCGATGGTGTCATCACAGTCGATCGCGTCTCCCGACGTACATATACCGGTCTGGGAGTCACAACTCTCCAGACCATTACAGGGATCACCATCATCACAGATCATCGATATTCCTTCGATGCACTCCCCTGTTCCCGGATCACATATTTCCAACCCATTACAGGCGTCCAGATCGTCGCATTCTGGACAATCGACCAGCTCTATAACATCCGTTTCCGTATCGAACGCCTTCCCATCGGCCGTTACATCGTAGGAATCCTGACTATCCGAATCCGACGGATCGGCATCCTTTCCAGCGCTATCTCCCGGGTCTGCCTGGATGCTACCGCATGAGAGCAGAAGGAAAAAGAGGAGGCCACACCATCGATGATTCATTTGGAGCATCGTCCCGACTCTATTAGACATGCAAATATACATGCAGCGTAGAACTCTTGTCATGCCTGGACGAGCAAGGCCCAGTCCGACCGGAACGAGTCATTACACGACATTTATTCATCCTATCGAAACACGGCCATGGACTGCCAAACCGAGCGAATCGCCACCTATACTTGCCGTTCGACCCTAACAATGGCAATCATCCGCCGATGAATAACTCCCCCACCAACCTCGAAGGGCACGGCCCGGATGACGCGCCGTTTAATCGTTGGGCACATCATAAGCTCGCCGTACGGGGCCTGTATCGGACATGCGTGATTTCGTCGGTCGCCTTTCCATTACTTGGTATCGGTGACGCCCTATGGCGCTCTGCGGGTGGACCAGCCGACTCAGTGGAGGGGTCCGTTGTACGTCTCTGTGTGGCGACATTTTGTTCCGTCGCTGCCGCGGCCTACGTCAAGATTCGGGGTTCTGGCGTCTCACACCCATTCTTAATCAGCACGGTGCTTCTGTGGCTTGCCAGCTCGATCTGCGCACTGTCCGCCGCGAATACTGGTGGGTTCATCAGTCCCTATGGCTATTGCCTGGCCCCTGGAATTCTTATTTGGGCCATGTTGATGCCCGGTGGCTGGCGCCAGACCATCGGCCCGATGTTGGGTGCATACGTATCATACCTCGCTGTTTTGGCCGGCGTGGTTGGGTTCACCACCTTTGGCCTGGCCGAACTCAGCATGACCTTTTTCCAACTGATCGGGGTTGCCGCGGGTATTCTCGTCTCCGAGGCCATCGAAAAGTGGCGGATACGTCTGGAAAAAGCGTCTATCACGGATACTGTTACCGGGTGTATGACCCGCTCCTACATTATGACACGCCTCGACGAATACCTTCGAAGCCGCGAACGCAAGGCGCGAATCTTCTCCGTTCTGCTCCTCGACCTGGATAATTTCAAACAGGTCAATGACCGTTATGGGCATGCGGTGGGCGATGAAGTCCTCAAACAGACCGCTTCGATCATGATGTCGATGGTTCGAAACACAGACATCTGTGGTCGCTACGGAGGCGATGAATTTGTAATCTTGCTCAACGACTGCAACGAAGAACAAGCCGACACTGTAGCCGAACATATCCGAGAGAAGATCTCCAAGAACTCTGTTTTGGCGACCAAGGAGCTGATTACGGTTACCGTGTCGATCGGCGTCGCCACAGCAACGTCCAATACGGACATCATAGCACGTGAGTTGCTGAAACAGGCGGACGAAGGCATGTATCAGAGTAAATCAGCAGGTCGCAACACTATCCAACATATGGGTATAATCCGTTGACATCATCAAATACAAAAGACCCGGTTCGCGATATTTCCGAAGAACGACGCCCATTCAACCGGCTTGGACTCCGACCGGAGCTCCTCAAGGCCGTTGAGTCCATGGGCTTCGACTTGTCCATGCCGGTTCAGACACAGGTCCTCCTGAATGGTCGGGACCGCGATCTGATTGTTCAGGCGCGAACGGGTAGTGGCAAGACACTCGCTTACGGCTGCGCCATCCTACAACATGTTCACGCCGGAATACGCGAACACCAGGTCCTGGTTATTTGCCCAACCCGGGAGCTCGCCGCACAGGTGGCGGAAGAGCTTGAGCTGCTGGCCAAGGAACTCAATCTTCGGACGGCAGTTATCACTGGAGGAGCAAGCTTCCAGACGCAACTTACGGCCCTGAACAACGGGGCATCGGTTATCACAGGAACCCCGGGACGGATCCTCCATCATCTCAAAGAACGTAATATAAACGCGCATCAGATCAAATATGTTGTTCTCGACGAAGCGGACCGACTTCTGGACATGGGGTTCCGCGACGATCTCGAGCTTATCCTGCACAAGATGAAAGACCGGCAACGGACCATCATGTGTAGTGCGACAATGCCTGCTTCGGTCGATTATCTGGCCAATAAGCACACCAATGATCCCGTGAATCTTACCATTGACGATGAGCACGAGGCACATAGCGACATCACCCATAAGCTGTACGTCGTACCCGGAACTCGTCGCTTTGATGGATTCCTGAACGTCGCCAGATTTGAGCATTGTCGGCGCGGTATCATATTTTGTTCCACCCGACGCGAGACGATGGCGCTCTTCGAACGAATGAAAGAGGCCGGCTTCAAGGTCGGGATTCTAAGTGGAGAGATGCCGCAAAAGCGGCGTGATCGAATGATGGATCGATTCCGCCGTGACCACCTCTCCTTTATGGTCGCCACCGATGTCGCAGCCCGTGGTCTCGATGTCGAAGGGCTGACCCATGTATTTCATTACAGAATTCCCCAGGACGCCGAGAGTTATGTACATCGAAGCGGTCGAACGGGTCGGGCCGATCAAACGGGGACCAGTGCGGCCATCATCTCCCCCACAGAGGTGGCGGAGTTCCAGAAGATCCTGAAAGGGCTTCCCGCTTCATTTTCTGTACATCGAGTACCCGAAGTCGATGACTTTCTAGCCGCCGGACATACGGACACCCATGACGTGATTCCGAATCTCCAGACAATCCTGAAATCGGAATATGAGCACGCCGAACGACGGACTCTGGGCAGTATGGAGCAACTTAAAACCTGGTTCACAAAATCCCAGGCTGTGGGTGGACTGGTCGGCCAGGAGAAAACCGCACAGCAGTCCGCCGAAGCGAAAAAAACCTCGCCCTGGAGTGGCCCGGTCATCGACTTGCGAAAAGGGCGTCGTTGAAGGGAACCGGATCTGACCATAAAACCTCTTGACAGGTAGAGCTTGTCGATCGAGGATGCGCCAACCAATGGCTAGGGCGCAGTATAACGAAAACACCATTGGGGATGGGCGCAAGCCACCATATGCATGGGAGAAAGTAGATGACAACCAACGACAAATCCATTCGTGAAGGGACCGTGGTTCAGTTTCATTTCACGCTGACCACAGACGCTGGCCAGGAAATCGAATCGACGACCGGTGCCGATCCTATGGTTTACCTTCATGGTGCAAACAACCTCATGCCAGCTCTTGAAACTCATCTAGCTGGCATGACTCCTGGGAAGAATCTTGATGTCACCCTGGCTCCGGAGGACGGCTTCGGAAGTCGTTCCGGTGAGGGCACGCAAGCCTGGCCTCGCTCTGCCTTCCCCGCAGACATCGAACTCATTGTGGGCATGCAGTTCACCGCAACAAATGAAAACGGTTCGGACGAAGACTACTGGGTACTGGGAATGGAAGAGGAGATGGTCTACGTCGACACCGACCACCCCCTGGCGGGAGAATCCCTCCGGTTCGTCATCGACGTAATCAGCGTACGATCTGCGACGGACGAAGAGATCGCACACGGCCACCCTCATGGCCCGGACGGCCACGCAGCACACTGATCGTCTCTCGGACGGGCCCCAATTGCCCACTTCCGTAACGCTACAACAGCTTGAACCTGGAAGGCAAAAATGCAAAAGGGTGTCCTGATTTTTCTGTCCCTGGCTGTGGCCGCGAACTTCGCCTGCAGCAAAAAAAAGACCACTGCACCCGCAATCAATGCGGACGCATCTTTAACCGAACCGGACATAGCGCCCCTGGACGCCGGCACTCCCTTTGATCCCGTAAGAGCGGCGCAGATGGAGGACCAGCTCATCGCGCTGCTGGGAAATAATCCAGACGACGTTCGAATCAAAGATCTCAAGGATGCCGTCTGGCAACTGGGCAAACTTCGGTCCCAAAAAGCATTGCCTGCGGTAATCCGTGCCCTGTTTATCGACAACAACGCCGGCGAGGGAACCGCAGACACCGCCAGAATCGCCATCGGCCGGATCCGAGACGGAGCAATGGAGAGCATACGAGGAATCCTTTCGGGGCAGGACGACGAATTTGTGGCCTGGGCTACCAAGAACGGTACCCCCGAATGGGAATGGCGCTTCGGCCCCAGCCTTATCGTGAGCCTTCATGATATCCGACAGCCGGGGGCAGCCGGACTCATTCTTGAGAACCTGGCAGAGGACTACCCAGATGTGCGCTCCATTGAGAAATCCTCACAACGCACATTCATACGTCTCATTAAGCGTAGATGGCAGCGAGGAGCAATCGCCCTGGGTGATTACCAGGATGATTCGATCCTTCCAAAGCTCATCAAGGTGGCAACCGACCGAAGCGTCGATACATTGCTACGGAAGCGCCTGATCTGGTCCCTCGCCATGATGGGCAGTCCAGCGGCCAGGAAGGCAATGTTTACGATCTATGCGAAGGAGCCCCACGATCAGGTTCAGACCCACTTTGTGGAGAGTCTGGTGCTAGGCCTCTATCCGGAGGATCTACCCGACTTCGCTGCAAAGGTCCGCACACCGGCCAAAAAGAAAGAACGGGTCGGCCAGCAATTGGCCGATAATCGCCGCATCAAAGCACAACTGGAGTTGATTGGTGAGTGCAAAGACAACGTTGACTGCTACGCCCAGGTGCTCCAGGACGACGGCCAGGGTGATCTTCGTGAAATGTTCCGCAAGGAAAAGGCGGCTCTGATGCTGGGCCAGTCCAAGCCCCCCCAGGACAAATACTTCCAGATCGCTCTGGACACGATGAAGAAAACATCTTCGAGTGCGGCCAACCTCCGCATCTACCTGTTTTTCGCCATCGCACACCACGCAACTCCCCAACATCGCGATGCCCTTCTCGAGTACCGACGCGAGTTGGCACGAGAAGAAACCAGGGCGTCGATGGGCGCCGAATTGGAGATGCTCTCCATCGCCCTCGAACCGCGCTAGAATTTCTGGGTCATCCGGCTCTGCTTTAAGTCGGCATCAACGATTCTGGCTCGCGCACGTATAAAGCGGTCTCGTTTTCTGGCCTCTATAACGGGAAGCCGTATAATCGTGTCAGTACCTCTTTGGGGGAAATGTTTACCTTTCGCTACGGAGATCCGGATTCAGATTTCGCCGGTGCATGGCGCGTATTATGGCTGATAACCCGCAGGAAACAGACGAGACTCCGGAACCAACACCGGGGGGCATGAACGACGATAAGCGTGAGGAGGTCGTCGAGGAAAAAGGCTCCCGATTCTCCTTCACATTCACAATGAACCGAAGCACGATGCAGTTCATTGGTGGTTTTGGTGCTGCGTCGATTATGGCTGCCTCGATCCTGTTCCCCTGGCATGGTGGAGGAACTGCACCAGGGGCCGATGGTACCGCCCTGGCCCCCATCACGGGTTTCGAGATGTGGCCGGGCACCGTAGGACTTGTGCTGGCTCTGGCCGTCTGTATTCTCGTGTATCGAACCCCACGCTGGGTCACTGTTCCGGCCACTCTGGGGATGATGCTGTGCTTATATGTTGCCGTCGGATACCGAAGTACAACCTATATCAGCCAGCCTGGAAATGCGAACCCGGATTGGGGGATAGCCGTCTACCTGGGTGGCTGCATATTGGCTCTAATCGCGGCCCTCCTTCCTCGCCAAAATCTCGTCAAAGAGGAGGATACCCGCGAATCGGACGAGGACGAATGGGAGTCATTCCAGCATATCCGGAAACAGCTGGAAGTCTTTGCACTACTCATTGCCGTGGGAGTGTTCACCTACGCCCTGGGAAAAATCATCCTATACGGTACACATCGCCAACTGGATGGATGGGCCATGTATGCCGGACTGGCGCAGTCTCTCGATTTCGGCCCTCTTTGTCTTATCGGCTTTACTCTGGCGCTCATTGTTCCCATGCGCTTGATATACACCTGGCCCGAAGACACCAGTAACCGTAAAGCCCGGATTACGATGGCTCTGACGGCTTTGACCAGCTCCGTGATCCTGGCCGTAAATGGGCTGGGTCTTATCGCGGCGACCAAGGTCGCCACATTTGCCGAGAGCCCCCTGGGCGTAGCCTTAGCCCACGGCAGCGTTACAATCGTTGGAACGGCCCTCTTTCTCGGATCTCTATATGGATTCTCCGTCATCGAACACTCAGAGCAAACTATCATCCCGTCCGATGCCACCAGAGGCAAAGGTGGTGGTGGCGGTGGCGGCGGTGGCGGTGGCGGTGGCTGGGGCTGACCCGTAAGTTATCAGCGTATTGCGATCGGTGGCCCGAGTCTGGCATGCTCCGGATCTACAGCGCTCTGGGCGCCCCACATTCATCCTACTCATAGGCCTGCGTCGTTGAGTCCATATGGACAAGCACCTCCAATACCTGCCCGACCATTTCGTGCATATGCTCCCGCGCCGAGTTCGGCGTTATGACCCCGATGAAGTAACACGCGTGAGTACGGCTGAAGTCGCACCGGAGGAGACGGGGCTGTCGAAGCGAAATACAGATGCGATCTGGGACGCACTGGTTCGATTCTACCGTACGGGTCTCAGTCCATCCATGGCACTCTGTATTCGGCGTCACGGTCGAATCGTTATGGACCGCACCATTGGACATAGTTGTGGAAACCATCCGGGAGCGACATTCGAGGACCGACGGGAAGTATCCACCCCGGATAGCTTATACAACCTGTTTTCGGCATCCAAAGCGATTACTGCCACCCTCGTCCATATGGCAATGGAACGCGGAAATTTCCGCTTGGACGACCGGGTCGCAGACTACATCCCAGCCTTCGCACAACATGGAAAGGGTGCTGTGACCATCAGTGATCTCCTGACACATCGGGCGGGTGTCGCCCTACCCCCCCAACATGCCATGAAGCTGGAAAGCCTCGAAAACCCCGCCGCAGTCGTGGACATTATATGTGCCATGAAGCCCAATTCAGGGGGGCATAAGAAACTGGCCTACCACACCGTTACCTCGGGCTTTCTACTCGCGGAGATCATTAAGAATACGGTTGGCAAAGATCTACAGACCTTCTTGAAGGAAGAACTACGAGACCCCCTGGGATTTCAAGATCTGGCCTACGGTGTTCCTGGAGACCGCCTTCATGAGGTCGCCCAGGACGCGGCCACGGGTCCGAAGGCCAGATTTCCTTTCACGAGAGTTATTCGCCGGGCTCTGGGAGCCGATCTACCCACCGTCATCGGCTATGCCAATGACCCGCGCTATCTGACCGCCGTGGTCCCGTCCGGAAATATCATCGCTACGGCGAATGAGATCGGTCTATTTTGTGAACTACTGCTTCGGGGTGGTGAGCTTGACGGTGTCCGGATATTACAGCCCGAGACTCTTCGTCGAGCTGTAGTCAATCAAACAAAGGGCGAATTCGATCGGGTCATGTTGGTGCCGGTGCCCTATGGCTACGGCTATATGGTCGGCGGGGAACGGTTCGGAATGTTCGGCCGTGGGGCTCCATTGGCCTTCGGCCATATGGGCTTCTCCAATATCATGGTCTGGGCGGATCCGGAGCGGGATATCAGCGTAGCCCTGTTGAGCACTGGAAAACCCTTCTACACACCAGAGGTTCTGATCTGGTTCAAGATCATCAATGTCATCGCCCGTGAAATCCCACGTGATACCCATAATCCGGTATTCGCCGACGGTCCCGCCCCCTGACCGGTGCATCATGAATATGATAGGATGCGTACGTCGCCTGTTTGCGACCGACCGGATGTCATGGAGACCTTCTTGAAGAAGCTATGCGTTCTCGGCGTCTGCCTACTGGCCGCCTGTGGTCCCCGATCCACAGCCAACGGCGGGGATTCTGTCGACACCAACACCGAAACCAGCACCCCCGATGACGGACAAAGCACGGATTCCAGTACACCGAGCTGCAACCCTGGGAGCCTCTGGGAACCCGGGACAAAGGCCTTCACACGCACGACAAGTGCCTGGGGATTGGACGGGGTCATGGGTATTCGACTAGCCGTATCCGATATCGACAACGATGGCTGGCCCGACCTGTTGGTCCGCAATGGAGGTGGACCGGATGATTTCGGGCCCGAAGGAAATCGAAGCCGCTGGATCCTCCGAAATACAGGTAACGGCACCTTTGAGGACGTGACACAGGCCACCGGGATCTTGACCCTTCGGCTCCAGGACGATCCCAATCTGGGGCGGCCCGGTCAGGTTTTCACCACGGCCGATGTGAACAATGACGGGCTGCTCGACATCTATACCGGACAGAGCCGTACCGACCCGACAACATCCGATAGCGAAACATCGGAGATCATGCTGAGCAATGGTGACGGCACCTTTCGCCTGGGACCCGAGGATAGCGCCGCTCGGTTCGCCAACGAACCCAGCAATCCAGCGGGTGTGAGTTTCATCGATTACAATCTCGATGGAAACCTGGACATCTGGATCACACATAACGAACTGCCCGGACTCGTGGCCATGCCCGACCGTCTGCTACGCGGCGATGGAGAGGGTGGATTTGTAGACGTCACCGACGAAACAGGTCTCCATACCGAGGACTGGCACTTCTTCGACAATCTAAACAACGCGAAATCACACTCCTGGGCCTGGGGGGCTGTGGCCTGTGACTTGAATAATGATGGTATAGCGGAGCTCATGGCGAGCTCTTACGGACGAGCGCCTAATCACCTCTGGAGGGGAGTAACCAGCCCGCAGGGCACGCTCTACCTCAATGAGAGTGTGGCGTCAGGCTATGCTTTCGACCATCGTACCGATTGGCGTGACAACCTCAGCGCCCAGTGCTTTTGCAGAGATAATCCGTCGGAATCCGAATGTGACACCTGCCCACTGCCAGATGACAACATCTGTGCCTCGTTGGCCAACGCATTTGGACCCAACTACCGCTGGAATCATGCCTATGGCCGGGAACTCTTCAGCCTGGGAGGAAACTCGGGGACCACCGTCTGCGCCGATATCAACAACGATGGTTACCAGGATCTGATGACCCACGAGATAGTTCATCACGACGTGGGCACCAACTCCGATCCCAGCGAGCTTCTGGTCAATCAGGGCGATACGGAGGTCCGATTTGAACGGCCGGGAAACGAAGTGACCGGTCTTACCCGGATCGATCCAGGCAGCTTCTGGGATCACGGTGATATGACGGGAACTGTATTCGATTTCGATAATGATGGTTGGCTCGACATCTATATCGGCGCATCCGATTATCCCGGCAATAAGGGCCTCCTCTATCATCAGGACTCGCCTCTTTCGTTCCAACGGCTCGAGGTAGCAGACTACTTCGAACATTTTCGCTCCCATGGGGTCGCTGTGGCGGACTTTGACCGGGATGGCGACGTGGACATTGTTGTAGGCCATTCGCGTCATCGCTGCTCCGGGCCGGCCGGCGTGGAATGCGGTGAAACCTCACAGATTGAATTCTTCGAAAATCAGATGGGTAGCACCAGCAATTGGCTTCAACTTCGTCTTGAAGGTACCCAAGGCAGTAACCGTGCCGCCATCGGGGCCCGGGTCGTGGTCGTGACGGAGGATACCCAGCAGACTCGCCACGTGGACGGCGGACATGGCCACTTTGGGCTACAACAGGACCTGGTGCTCCATTTTGGTCTTGGCAACGCATGTACGGCCCAGATCACCGTCCATTGGCCTGATAATGCTGGCACATCGCAGGAATTCAGCGTTGACGCGAATCAGATTCTCCATATTCGCCAGGGAGATACACCGACTGCCCTGATCTTAAAGCCTTGATGCGAGGCCATGCTGGAAACCCCAATCAGGTCTGATACCATCGTCGCGATGTCCGATAAATTTATGAATTGGTTTAGGTTTTTTCTGCCCGCATTAACCGTGCTGGCTTTCAGCGCCTGTTCGCAGCCTGGATCCGATGACACCTTTTTGCGGGTGCAACTGGATCCAGCCCTTGGGATCGACCATATCGATGTCCTGAAAATTCAGATGCGGGGCGTCGAGGATGGCACCCACGCACCCGAAAAGAAACCCTACGAACTCGACCTCTCCACCTGGTCCTTTGATTCGTCCCCTTATATCATCAAGTTGGTTCCCAAGAGTCTGAAGGGTTACGTGCAGGCCCAGGTCATCGCGGAAGTCGACGGGGAACTTGTGGCCGCCACCATGGTGGTCTTCAATATCAGCGAAGGGGGGGTTACCGACTGCCTCTTGAAGGGCTCGCATACCTGTGATGCCGATGGCGACGGCGTACCGGACTGCGACATCACATTATGTTGCCCGGGACTCCATCCGGCCCACGACTGTGATGACACCAACCCAGATGCCCACCCGATTGATTACGAAGATCCCTGTACAGAATGTGGAAACGACATCGACGAGGACTGCGATGGAGTCGACATCGAATGTACCGATTGGAACGGAGATGAAATTGTCGATGCCTGCCAACCCTGCGATCCGACCATCCCCGATATAGGCTGGGGTCAACCCGAACTATGCGATGGCATCGACAACGACTGTAACGGCCTCGTGGATGAGGGCTTTGATAATGTGAGTTGCGGCGTTGGAGCCTGCGCGACGACCGTATCGGAATGTGTGGACGGCACACCGATGCTCTGTGCCCCGACCGCGCCCAGCGATGAAATCTGTGACTCGATCGACAATGATTGTGACGGCCTCGTCGATAATGATGTGACGAACCAGCAACAAAGCGGCTGTCCAACAAGCGGCGTCTGCCTCTTTCAAGTCGACATCCGCTGCGTCGACGGAAGTTGGATCTGCGACACCAGCGGTGTCACCTTCTTTGAGGACGAAGAAGTACTTTGTGATGGATTCGATAATGATTGCGACGGTGACACCGACGAGGAGCTTGGTCAGGAGAGCTGCGGTGTCGGTGCTTGCGCCAAGACCATCGACCTATGTCAAGACGGGCAACCCCAGACCTGCGATCCCATGAACGGCAGTTCCGAAGAGATCTGCGACGATATCGATAACGACTGCGACGACGACACCGACGAAGATCTGGGCGCAACCGTCTGCGGGGTGGGCCAATGCGACCTGCCCCAGGCCGTATGTGTCTATGGCCAGGAGGTTGCCTGCAATCCCATCCTCGGCGCCAGCGTCGAGATATGTGACGGGAATGATAATGACTGCGATGGGGGGGTGGATGAAGATCTGGGTGACGGCACCTGTGGTGTTGGCGTTTGTGAGCATACGGTTCCAACCTGCGTGGAGGGTGAATTAAACCCCTGCGATCCTCTCGAAGGTGCCACCAATGAGAGCTGTGACGGACTCGACAACGACTGTGACGGGGCCATCGATGAAGCCCTTGGTGACACCTCCTGTGGCGTCGGCGCCTGCGCCCAGTCCGTAGCCGCCTGTGTCAATGGACAGGCCCAGAATTGTGTACCTCTGACACCAACCGTGGAGACCTGCGACGGCTTTGACAACGACTGTAACGGTCAGACGGATGAGGATTCGGGTACCCTGATTTGTGGCCAAGGCGCATGCCAGGTGGAGGTTCCCGCCTGTGTGGGGGGAAATACCCAGTTCTGCACGCCCACTTCTCCGACCGCCGAAACCTGCGATGGCGTAGATAATGACTGCGATGGCGACGTGGATGAAGAGCTCGGAACCATCACCTGTGGTACCGGGCCCTGTACCAATACCGTCAATATCTGCATTAACGGTTCCGAAGGCAACTGCACGCCATTACCCGGCGGATCCGAAATATGTGACGGCGTGGACAACGATTGCGATGGGTTCGTCGACGAAGAGCTGGGCACCAGAAACTGTGGCATAGGTGCCTGTCTCACTGTGGTCGACCTATGTACTGGCGGGCAGGAGACCCCATGCCCCCCCCCGGATCCAGGCACAGAGAGCTGCAACGGTATCGACGACGACTGTAATGGCGACACCGATAACGGAGCCGGCCCAACCTGCCCGCACGGAGTTTGCTCCGACGGGGCCTGCCAGGAGCCTGAATGCAACGATGGGGTCCAAAACGGGGCGGAGACCGGTGTAGACTGCGGTGGTGGCTGTGTAGCCTGCGGTGGATCGCCCACGGCAACCGGGCAACTGGTCATCAATGAGATCATGAAGGAACCAAAGGCGTATTGGCCGTGGGATGAGGGCACGGAGTGGTTTGAACTCTATAATGCGACGTTGGATATCACCCTGAATCTGCACAACTGTAGTATTCGCGACAACCACGATAATTATCTGGTCATCAACAAGCATATCCATGTGATACCCGGTGGATACGCCCTTCTGGCCGAAGATCCCAATGTCGCTGTCCCAGTGCAGTTTGATTATAACGGCAACGAGTTCATTCTCGACAACGGATCCGACGAGATCATTCTGGACTGTAATGGGGTGGAGATCGATCGGGTCCAGTACAACAACACGCACTTCCCCCACGAAAAGGGCAAATCTCTGACCCTCGATTCCCCTTCCGGCAACAACAATGTAGGGGCCAACTGGTGTAAGGGGAAGATGAACTACGATGCGTATGCCAATCGGGGCACGCCTGGCGAGCTAAACGATCCCTGCAACTGATCAACCGCCTGCACCTCGATTCGCCTTGCGGACCAGTCCGTAGTACAAATACGACGGTGTATTTTTCGACAGTTTCGCCAAACCACGGATAGGGAATTCCATGGAAAAACTGGTACTCGGAGCCGGACTCTTCGTGTTCACAGCCCACCTTCTTGATGTCATCTTCAAGAAAACCCGTATTCCGGATATTCTTTTATTAATGATCCTGGGGGTACTGACCGGCCCATGCTTTGGTTGGTTGGATTATCGTGACTTCGGCACCATGTGGCCCCTGCTGGGAGCCATCACCCTGGTCGTGATCCTCTTCGAGAGCGGCTTATCCCTACCTCTGAGCTCGTTGCTGAAAGCGGCCGGTCGGGCCGTACCGTTCGCATTACTCACCTTCAGTCTTACAGTGAGCCTGCTCACAGTCGTATGTGCGTTGATCCTTGGTCTATGGGGCTGGGAGGCCGTCATGGCCGGCTTCATCCTTGGCGGCACCTCGTCCGCAGTGGTCATCCCCATTGTGAAGGGTCTTGATTGCAGCGAATCCACGACATCTATCCTCACATTGGAGAGTGCCATCACCGATGTCCTATGCATCATCGGCACGGTTGGAATCGCCACCGGAATCGCGGGTGAAGCTGCGGTCAATACTGGAAAGCTGGTCCAGCACGCCGCCTTGTCTTTCGCCTTGGCGCTGGTGTTTGGAATTGCGGCGGGCATTCTCTGGTCCTTCATCCTGGGTTTTATGCGCCGCGTTGATAACGCCATGTTCACCACCCTGGCCTACGCCATGGTGGTATACGGCAGCGCCGAAATGATGGGTATCAGCGGAGCGATCGCTGCCCTCAGCCTGGGAATCACCATGGGCAATGTGGGCAAACGCGAGAAAAAGCAGGTAGACAACGACGACCTGGCCGAAGACGAGCCGGAGGAGCCGGAGGAGCCGGAGGAGCCAGAGGAACTGGAGGAACTGGAGGAACCAGAATCCGGTCGTCTAGGGCTCACCCGCCTATCCGATACCGAACGAGTGGCCTATCGAGAGGTGGTCTTTCTACTCAAAGCACTGTTTTTCTTCTTCCTGGGCCTTACGGTAGCCCCCTCGTCCTTCCTGAGTCGCCCGGGGCTTTGCGCACTGATCCTGGCCCCCCTTCCCCTGCTGCCACGAATCATACCCGTCCGTTGGATCTTTCCACGAACGGCGCCCCTTGGCGAGGCCCTGCTCGCCTGGGCCATGGTCCCGCGCGGATTGGCCGCAGTGGTACTGGCTACGGTCCCCCTGTCCCTGGGGATTGAGGGCGCAGAGCTGATCAAGGATACAGTGGCCCTGACGGTATTCTTGAATATCTCTCTGGTGGCCGTTCTCGTATTTCTCATCGAACGTGGCTTTCTCGATGAATTTGGTGCCGGCCTCTTTCCAAAATTTCAGCCGGATCAACCCGAGCCACTGGCCGATATGCCAACCCCAACGATAGAGATGACCCATATGAACGCAGACCCGCCTCCGCCGGAACCCATCCAACCCGGCTCTGAAAGCTCGTCGGAGGACGTCGAAACCGAGCAAGACCAATAACCGGTTCTCGTCGCGGACTCCACAGTCTCGTAATGATCGCGTAGGATAGCCCGTATGAGACCGAGCCACAGAACAAGAAATCCTCCAATCTGTCCTATCGATGCATTGGCGGAGACGCAGGGGAATCGAACCCCCCTGAGATACGGTGACGTACCTCACACCGGCTTTGAAGGCCGGGCAGCCCACCAGGACCGACGCATCTCCGCCGAACATGCTGCCCCAGTCCACGACGGGACGCAACTATGAAGCGTGGAGACCGAATTGGGGAGTGCTTCCTTCTCGCGCGCCAGATCGGTAAGGGCGGAATGGGCGAAGTATGGCTCGCTGAAGACCTCGGCCTCAAACGAAAGGTCGCCATCAAGTTCTTCACCGCCCCATTCGGCGATCAGAAGAAGCTGGAAGAGCGCTTCCTTCGTGAAGCCAAGGTGGTAGCCCGATTGCAAAGCCCACATATCGTTACAGTGCACGGCTATGAAATCGCTAAGAAAACTCCCCCCTATATCATCATGGAGTGGGTTAACGGCGAGTCCCTCCAAACACGATTGGCACGGGAAAAACGGATCGACGTAAAAACGACTGTACACGTAGCCATGCAGGTGGCGTTGGCCCTCGAAGCTGCCCAGCAGGAGGGAATCGTTCACCGCGATCTGAAGCCCGAGAATGTGCTGATCTGCAGCCTGGCGGGAGACCCCTGGTTCGTAAAGGTGGTGGACTTCGGGCTGGCACGCTCCTATGAGGACGAGGACCAACACGATCTCGGACGCCTCACCACCGCTTCCGTAGTCCTTGGGACACCAGCCTATATGTCACCCGAACAAGCTATGGGAAAGAAGCTGGAAGCCCCTAGTGATCTGTACTCATTGGGTGTGATGATGTACCGGATGCTCGCTGGGCGAACTCCAATCAAGGCCGCAAGCGCGCAGGAATACCTGGTAGCTCATCAAATTCAACCCCCTGCCCCATTACAAGAACAAAAGGCATGTGCCGACCTCCCAACCGACCTGGTTCAGCTGATCATGTCGTTATTGGAAAAACGACCGGAGGCGCGCCCATCAACACCAGCCGTCGTCTCGGACTATCTTCGGACCATCCTACGAAATATGACCTCGCACCGCGATGGGCCGGTTCAAGTCGAGGAAACGGAGCCTGCAGAAGAGATCGTGGAAGAAGCCAAAGAAGAGGTCTCCATACCCGAGCCGGAAATCAATTGGGGGGTAGACCCAAAGGAAAGTGCGAACAAGGAGATGGGGAACCTTGACACCATGGTCATCCCCCCTTCGTTTGACGCCAGCGATTCAATACTGTCCCAACCCGCGCTCATACCGAAACACTTCCTGGGTCGCAGCGCTGAGCTCGAACAACTTGATGAGCACTTTCAACATGTAATCCAGAACTCCATTTCGCGCTGCGTCGTAGTACGAGGGCCGTCGGGAGTCGGAATTTCTCGCCTCCTGGTCCAGTTTCTTGCGTTGACCCGAAAAAAGAATCCGAAAACCCACACCATTCGATTGTATCCCTGGAGCGGTCCAGTCGACCTGTTCGGACGCCCCTTCAGTGAACTCCTGCTTCGGGCCACGAAACTCGACACCACGGCTTCGAGTGAGGAACTAAAGGCCCGCTTCGGCCAGGCCGTCAAAAAGCTGGTCAGCGCGGGCTTCGTTGGGAGCCCGGAGGAACAAGTTCACCTGATTCGGCGATCGGCCGCAGCCCTGGCGGCTCTGTCGGGGGCCGAACAGCGATCGCATATCAACGCTATGGCCCCGGAACAGGTCATGGATGACGTATTGGAGTTCAGTTCGCGTTTCCTGCGTGGGGTGTTCAAGGACGCGCCCACCGTGCTCTCCATCGATCGGGCCGAATTGCTTCGGCCTGGGGCCGTCCGACTCCTCTCCGCATGGCTCGACCGGATTCGCCCCGGCCGTTGGCTCGTTATTCTTGGGATGCGCAACGATGCCCCAGCGCGCGCAAAGCTCAGGCCAAAATCCAACGTCGGAAGATTTGTCATCGATGTGGATCCCCTACCGGACAAGCCATCACAAGAGATCATTCAACACTTCGCAACAGTACTGAAGAACAAAGATGTAGACTGGGATCAGGTGTTGGAGACGGCACAGGGACGCCCTGGCATCATACATTCAGCAGCCATCGACGCTATGCTCGGCCAACCTCTTTCCAAGTACCTGGAAACCCCGGGCGTCTTCGAAACAACAGTTTTGAACGCCGTTGCGGCCTGTGGAGGCCCCGTGCCCACCGACATGATTCAGTCCATCCTGGGCCCGACTGCGGACTCGGCACTTCGTCTCTGGGCTCGCCACGGCGTGGTTGTCCCCTGTCGGGTACACGAGCTGGGGGGACGTCAAGGCTACACCTTTGATTCACGCCGCTACTTTCGAGCCGCACCAAGAATCCGTGACCGCTTTCTGCGGATCTCGATTCATGACGGAGCCGTCGCCTGGTTGAATACGCATACATCCAACGACTCCCTGGCGACTGCAAATCGAATCTTGGAGCATCATGTGGGGCGGGGCAAACTACGAGACACGCTGCAAATAGCCGAACGAATGGCCACCCATGCCCTCACCATCGGTGCCTATTCCGATGCCTCGGATGCCGCATCCAGAATTGTACAGGCCTTGAGCACCCGTGCGGAGCGGAGCCCTCTGAATCAACAGGATTTCACCCTGTATATCCGAGGGGTAATTCTCACCGCCGACGTCAAATCACGGATCGGTCAGACAATGGAGGCCTTTGAAGTCCTCGAACGGGCTGCTCGCCTCGCCCAGGCCTATCCAGTCGAGCAATTTGGACATCATCTTGCGGAATTGCTGACGGTCCGTGCCGAGCTGACCGGTACCGAGCAGGAACGAGACACCTTCATCCAACGAGCACAGACCGCATTGGCTGGAGTCGGCGATGAAGCGTTACAGGAAACTCCGCAGCGATCGGTTGCGCTGCTGATTCGGCTGGCAGAAAATAAGCTGCATACCGACCAATCAACTGCGGCCGAACAGCTGCTCCACCGGGCAGACGGTCTGGCACAACATAGCAAGGACCTCGATCTCCAGGTCCAGGTCGTCCTGGCCCAGAGCCACGCAGCCCAACGCAGAGATAACTTTGTGGGTGCAGAGCAGCGTTTACGAGAGGCATATGAGACGTCCGAAAGTTCCCATCAAAAAGCACGTCTACATCTGGAACTCGGACGGCTTCTTGGAGGGATGCACCGCTTCGAAGAAGCATTGGAACTGGTCCAGAACTCACGATTCGAGTTCGAGCGGTTGAGCGAGATGCCCCATGCCTACGAAGCCATCCTGATAGAAGCCGAGCTCCTCCTGGCACGCCCCGATGCCTGGGCGGCCCATCGTGTACTCACCAAAACGATTATTGACCCCTCCACGCAACCAGGCACCGAGGCCCGACGATTAGAGCTCCTGGCACAAACCAACAACATTATCGGGGAACCCGACCAGGCTAGCCGTTGCGCCAAGAAAGCCATTCAATTGGCCCTCTCGATCGCCGACAAGAAGACCGCCCTACGCGCAAAGCTGACTCTGGTAAAAACAAAAAGCCAAAAGCATGCAGACGGACGGGCAATCCACCGGGAACTCAATGCTCTGATTGAGCATCAACGAACACTGCAGGACCTGGAAGGCCTGGCACGAACCTACTATTTCCTGGCCGAAGAGGCCGTCCGTGGAAATCTGCCCGGGGTCGCGCGCACCGCAGCCGCCGAGATGATCGACCAGGCGGCCAGATTATTCCGGAAGGTCGGACTCAACGGGGAAGTAAAACGGGTCGAGGAATTTCAGCACAGAAATGGCTTATGAGCTGAATTCAGGACGGATGGAACACATCATAGTCCCCCCAGTAGATATCGAGTGGATAGGAGCCCGGGACGAATTCGACAATCGCACCCCACGGAACCACCACTTCAGCGCGGGGGCCATCCACAAATAAGAACCCATCCTGCATTCGGCTCTCTACACGGATAGTCTCGCCATGAATACCGCGCCGTAACCGTACCTCGACTCCCGGCTGGGGATAGGGTTCGCGTATCAGATATTGAAGTTCCCCCATGCCAGCGGGCATTGGGCTCCCTCCGGCCGAACGAATGGCTGCGGTCGAACCGGTAGCCGTAGCAACCCAGATTCCACTCGATTTTTGACGCTCAGCACGATCACCGACGGTCAGAATATACCGAGAGGTACCGGCGGGCATTTTATTTGCAAAAAGAACCTCGTTCAGGACGGGTGGTGCGGCGATCTTCCCATTGATCTTAACCTGGAGCCGGTACACACGAGACGGCTTGTATTTGCCGTCAATAATTCCGGCCAACATGGAGCCAAAGGTCTCGATGTTCGCACCACAATACCGCCCTACACTGAACGTTGTGGAGCTATTGACCCCCAGCATCGGAATATCTTGCACCGAGTGTGCGGTACTCAAGAAGGTGCCATCACCCCCCACACACACCACCAGATCGTACACATCCTCTCCCATAATGTTCAGAAGCGGTCGTTCCTGTACCACGAAGGTACAGCCTGCTTTTTCCAACGCATCCCGTACCGCCGCTATGGTAGCCTCGTTTTCAGTATGGGCACGCTCATGACGTTCACGAACAACCTCATGTTCATCCACCATAGCCTGAAAGCTGGCATCACCGTCTTCACCACCCAGTAAATCCAGGAGTGAACGTTTACAAACTACAAGTACGTGAGGCTTCACAAGAGCACCTTCAAGGTGGCAACCAAAGACCCTATAAGCCTATACCGGCACGGCCCGCCACATGATAGGCCGCCTTCGAATGGGGTGCAAGAGCACAAAATAGGGAATGTCCGTTTCAACCCGACCATTATAGAGTCAGACTCCCCTACGGGGAGGGCCATTCGTCGCAACATATCCAGCGAGGCAGAGCCTTATGCAGAACCCTACCTACCTTCGATTCCGGCGACACCCATTCACACGGTGGGGTGTCTTCCTATTGGTCTTGGGGATCGTGATGAGCCAGGTACTACCCGGTTTGCAATCCAACGGCGCCGCCCAGGCCGCGACCGGTCAGGCATATCGCCCAACGCCACGGCCGACACAATCCCCACGAACAAGCCTTCGGCTCTCCTTTGCGGACGCTGTCGACAAGTCCATCGCGTCGGTGGTGAATATTTCGGCCCAGACGACTCGGTCCAACCATCCCTTCTACGGGAATAGCCCTCATCATCGTCGAGGATTACGGGGCCAGGTTCCCACCAGCTCGGGATCGGGAGTCATTGTTCGTAGCGATGGGATCATTCTGACCAACAATCATGTTGTCGAGGGGGCCTCTCAAATCCAGGTAAAACTTCATGATGGGCGTAGCCTCAAAGCCGAGGTCGTCGGAACCGACAAAAAGACGGATATCGCCGTACTCCGAGTACCGGCGAAGGGTTTGCCCGCCATCTCCCTGGGCGACTCCAACGATTTGCGGATCGGAGATGTCGTTCTTGCCATCGGTAACCCATTTGGGGTGGGCCAAACTGTTACCATGGGAATTGTAAGTGCCCTCCAGCGAACCAACGTCAACATTACCGACTATGAGAACTTCATCCAGACGGATGCGCCCATCAATCCGGGAAACTCCGGTGGTCCACTCGTCACGACCGACGGACTCCTCGTCGGCATCAACACGGCCATCCTGAGTCGCTCGGGTGGCTCCCAGGGCATCGGTTTTACGATCCCTTCGAGCATGGCTCTACCCATTATGGAGACGATCCTCAAAGATGGACATGTGGTGCGTGGATGGCTCGGAGTCGGCATTCAGGACGTCCGACCCGAGCTTCAAAAAGCTCTTGGCCTCAAAACCAACGAGGGAGCCCTCGTATCGTATATTGAAACGGATAGCCCGGCCGACCGTGGTGGTCTACAGCGCGGCGACGTAATTATCGCCGTCGATGACACCCCCACCCGAAACGTACAACAGCTACGGAATGAAGTTGCCCTGATCCGCCCCGGAACGATGACCCAACTCCTTGTCATCCGCGATGGTCGCCGTATCAAATATAAGATCAAGGTGGGCAACCAGGATCGGACACTCGTGGAACGACCGAACCACCCGTTGACAGCCACGAAGATGCTCGCAGGTATCGACGTAAAAGGCCTATCACGACGTGCGGCTCGACGGGCTGGGTTGCCGGCTGATGCTACCGGCCTTCTGGTGAGCTCGATCCGTCCCGGAAGCTCAGCCGAAGGCGTCGGGCTGGAGGCTGGCGACATCATTCTCGAGGTCAACCAGATCGAACTGGTAAAACCGAGCGAATTCTATTCCCTCGCAGCCAAATTGCAGGGACCGGCCGTTCTGCTCGTATACCGCGAGGGCTACGCCCGATACATCGTGATTCAAACGCCCGAATAACCGTTGTCTATCGCCGCTTCGCACCGGGCAGGTATACGCCCAGGCTCGGAGCGTTGGGGCGACGTGGATGAAACCAGAGGGGTAGCCCGGCAAAGCCCTCGGGTATAGCGGGCATAATAGCGATTGGACGGTAACCTCGGCCCAATGCGCGGGCACAAGCTTCGTCTAGTGCCGTCTGGGCCCGCGCCCCCTCGTCGGGCTGCGTAATACACCCGGTGGTAATAAGCACCGGGATTGTGGGCGTATCACCTGTTTGCACCCGATAGAGTGACCCCAGATCTCGCGGTGCGGTCTCGGGTAACACCCACCATGGACGTGCGGCCTTATGCCTGGTGTGTATTCGTTCCCGCGGACTGGGCACTTCCAGACCACGACTGAGATGCCCCTGGACCGCTGCTTCCTCGGCCGTAAGAGCCACTGCAGTTTCCGGATCGGACACCATGATCAAGGGCAGGCTAGGCAGGATTGTACACACTACCAACGCATTCAATATCCGTGCCCGTATACGCCCCTGCCTCCCATCGTCGCCGCTCTCACTGAGCTGCCATATCCCGTAACTTCCCAATACCAGCAACACCACCGCAAGGGGCGCCTGGTACCGCACAACATCGGATAGGGTCTGGGTGGTACTCACCGCCAGAGGCATCATCGTAATGAGGACCGATAGCCAGATCCATCGAGCCATCCCCTTCATCTTCACCAATGCCACCAGGACCAGCGGCAAAAAGGCGAATGGAATTATAAATGGGTTCAAAGGTCCGATGCCTGCATGGCCCAACTGATGGGCAATTCGGGCCAGCGGATTCGGCGAATCCACATCGCCAAACATGAAGGTGCGGAAGGCATGGATGAGATGGGGTGCGGTAATAATGAGCAGCAGGGCCACAAATGCGAAGCCCCATCGTCGTTTTCCTGCCGGGAAAAGAAAGACCGACAACCCGATCGGAGCCAGCCACGCCACAGTCACAATATGGGTCTGAATGGCCAGGGCTGATAACCCCAGGGCCAGAAACAGCCATTCCCAACGGGCCTGGGTTATGGCTCGATGCGCCACAATCGCGGCCACAAATACAAATAGGGTGGCGCAAAGAAGCGGGCTTTCGGTGGGTGCCGCGCGAACCGCAATCGGTAGGATAGCGTACCATACCGCCGCCATCCGACTAATTGATTCACTACGGGTCATAAGAAAGGTCAATCGGGCCACTACCAGGGTCCCAAGGGCCAGGATCCCTCCCATCCACGACAAAAGCTCTGTGCCAATCGATCCGGTAAAGAGGGATAGGAATCGGTAGATAGTGCTACCGGCGTAGCCATAGGGTCCATCGGGCCAGGCCGCATCGATCGGCCCAAGAGATGCGGGCACAAAGGCCGACAATTCGCGGATCCCGTGCTCATTGGCATGAATCGGCCCGGCCAGGGGCCCCATCAGCCGAATCAGAAGGGCCCCCAGGGTAATAGCAGCGAAAAAAGCGATCCGTTCCTTCGTCAGAGTCGATATGTCCCGGAAACCGCTGCATAGGTACCAGATCGACAGAAAGATCACCCACCACATAAGGAAGTCGATGCTGATTCGAACAAGGCCTTCGGGGCGGGGTTTTCCGACCTCTTTACCGGTTTTGTGAACATCGGGTCCACGTTTGCCGTCGCCGAGCGTAAAACGCTCTCCACGGTTGGCTCGGAAAAAGTGACCATTATCAAGTGGCTGCAGTACATCCACCACTTGCCTGGCGACGGACTCCAGGTCGGGTTCCGGTGGCGCCCTGCCCTTGCCCGGAACATGGGCCCGAACACTAAAACTCGGTAGCATCAAGCCGCCACCATAGAGCCCCTTTCGTCCCAGGACCACCGTTGCGACGACCGCCTCGACTCCGTTTGCGGGATCGGCCTGCACGACATCAAGCTCGATCGATTCCGGTCCAATGCGCGCGTTCGGCACCTGGACTCCAGCCTCATTGAGCACCTTCATCCAGTGGGTGACCGTAACCCCTCGATTTTCCGAAAGCCGTCCTACCGCCACATCATGCCACACCCGTTCGTGTAACGGCCCAAAGACCATGGTGCAAACCACAGCCACGGCCAGTGTGGTGGCCAGACCGAGTCCACGAACACGAAGGCTTGGTGCAGGCGATGGATCAGTCACAGGGCTCCTCATCGATAGACACAACCGGAAATTCCGGTACAGGCTTTATATCGGATACCTGGTACCTGCGAAAGCCATTCTCGTCCAATCGGGTATTCAAAATCTCATAGCCGGCGGAACGCAGGATGTTTTCGACGCCATAGGACGACACCCAACGTGGTACACCCTCCGCGAGGATTTGCCGCGCTATCTCCGGGATTTTTTTCTCAAGAAGCCGGGGATGAAGTCGAGTTTTCCCCTCCGAGTCGTTCCGGCCTTCATGATAGGGACAATCCCGAGACAATAGATGATCCCTACCTGCCTCCTCTGCCGAAAGGCACCAGGGGGCGACCTCAAAACGCTTCTCATAGACCGTACAATGCGACCGGCCATCGGATCCCTGGGCGAGGAACTGACAATGAACCCCCGGAACTACCACGCGGAGTTGGCCCACTCGAACGGCCGGATGACAACTGATACCGCAGCGTCGACATGTCTCTTCGGTCGTCATTATGGGCTCCGTTACAACCAGATCCTGCAACATCTAGTCATCATCCTGCATGGATTCCAAACGATACCACAACCATGATTTTCTGGTAACACGGTTAGAGCCTGTTAAATGGTTGAAAAACCTGGATTTGATTGGGTTGATACACAAAAAATGGTACTAGCCCGCAACGTTTAACAAGAATTTAATGAGATTTTAGATCGAAAAACACTTTGGGTTCGTAAGAATCTGGAATAAATATGGACTCCAGATTGATTGGTTGTGGACGAACGGATTTCGATTGTGAATAGGAAAGGGAGACAACGTATGAAGACTCTGACTTTTAAAGCCTTTTGGGCGGCAATACTAGGGCTCGTTATGCTCTTTGCTGTGCCCGGCTGTAGCGACGAGGGTGGAATTTCCACAACATTGTCCGGCGGCAAGGCCGACTGCCCCGATTGTGATCCATCTGGACCCAACGCCTTTATACAGGCGGGATTTTCGTCCCGTTTTTACGCGGCTGGCGACACCTTTTATGTGGGCTGGCGCTACTTCGATCACAACGATATGGACAAGTCGCTCCGACTTGCCGACGAACGCGTAACCATGAGCGATTTTTATCTGTTCAAGTACGACGTTGTGTCCGTACACGAGCGTATTGTGGATCGTACCCGTCGCCAGGTGGCTACCATTCGTATCAGCCAGGCGTTCCCATCCCAGGTTAGCGAGTTTGCAGGAGCATCTGTTCTGTTCGCAAACCACCAGCTCACCCGGCACCAATATATGCTGACATTCGAGATGGATGACCTTCTTCGGCCCATTTCGGAGACTCTGTATTCCAAGCAGTTCCCGAATGGTCGCACGATTCAGACCGACCTGGATTCAACCTTGAATGGAAACTCAGACCTCTTCCCCCGCACCATCCCCCGGATTTACAAATCCCAGGGTACAGATGCACTCGTCCAACTTCCCGACGAACTTCACCAGCTGGCCAAGACCTTCGTTCCTGCCTATGAGAACCAGGTCATGCGTCAGTTCGAGTTCAAGGATAACGGCGACCTCGTGTTCTGGCGCAACGGCGATCTCTGGCCCTTCTTCACACGTACGAAGCAAGGTGAAGGGATCCTACTCTCCCAGAAACTCGTAAACGTCCCGGCTGGACAATAAGGAGGGGATCATGAAGACAACATTACAAATCGCAAACTATCTATTCTTCTTTTCTCTGTTCTGTTTCGTGGCATCCACTGCCATGGCACAGCAGAACTTCCCCACCAGTGATAACGACCGTTACGGCGAAACACGGTGGAATAAGCTGCCTAAGACCGGCACCATCTCCAAGGATATCTGGGTAGGCTCCTGGTGGGCCTACAAGAAAGACGGGATCGCCTGTCGTTGGAATGCCAGTTCCTATAATTGTTCGAATTCGACTACGAATCTGGACCGTTGGAGCAAAGAAAAAACCGATGCGCTCGAACTTAAAGACCATTCGCCGGTCGAGAAATACGACCGCTTGATGCTCCGATCGGACAAGATCGAATACGACAAAATTGTACCGTTCTTGACCGGACTGAAGGAAAAGACCACGGAGATCAATTCCCTCATCCTTGAGCGGCGCGAACTGGTTTACAAGCTCAACTCCTGGATTGAAGAAAATGCAGAAGAGGACTGGCGCGAGACCGAAGACGGCAAACGCTATCTCGAGATCACGGAAACCATCGACACGGCTCAGGACGCGGCCAAGCATGACTTTGCCGTGGATACTGCGACCGAGTTCGAGATCCTTCACCACGGAAACGGCCAATTTGGTCTGGAGAGCTGGTACGGACACTGCAACGCATGGGCAGCGGCATCCGTTATGGATACCGAGCCTCGCTACGCCACCGAGGTAGACGGCATTCCCTTCGAAGCCGCCGATGTAAAGGCCCTCCTTACCGAAGCCTGGATGGAAGCCCACTCCTCGTTCTTCGGTAGTCGTAACGACTATGATAAGGATAGCGCGGCCCGAGAGAAGGTCAGTTTCAAGGATGTAACGCCCGCCGCGTTCCATGTCTTCTTCGCCGACCAGATCGGCAATAAAGACCGTTCCTTCGTCATCGACCGATACACGGGATCGCAGGTATGGAATCAACCCGTAAAGGCCTACCGCGTCCTCAACGTAGAGCCCTTATACCAGGTCTCGGCCCCCGAAGTGGAAGCCATTCCTGTGGAAGTCGAACTGAAAATCACTCGCTATAATTGGGGTGGTGCTGAGGAAGTCGAACTGGGCAAAAAGATGGTCTACCCTGTAAAGGTCACTACCACCATCCATTGGATGACGGACGGTGTCCCGCCCGACGAGCTCACGGTAGAATATTCCAGCGACATCGACGATGACTCCTTCGCGGATTCCGTCCGTATCAGTCAGATGTTCGACGATCAGGTCGAATTGCGTACCTTGGGATATACCCTCTACCTGAACCATCCGATGGAACACCCCGACGCCCGCATTATTGGTGACGGCGTCTGGAATCATGGTCAGATGTTTGGTCATACCGCACTCCATCCGGACTTCATGTGGCAACCGCAGGCTAACCGCCCCAGCAGCTCACGCGAGTACGAGAACCCATTCATTGATTACCAGGTCCTCGTAGACAAGATCCTTCCGGGCGCTACCACGTCCCCAGAAGAGATCGCGGCGATCCCCGCTGAGCCCACCATCGTCAATGCACTCGACCTCCCGGTTGACGTTCCTGACAACGATGAAAAGGGTGGCATCAGCGAGCTGGTCATCACGGATAACCTGGTTATCAAGGAGTCCCATACTCTCCGTATTGCCGTTGCACACACCTACATTGGTGACCTTCGGGTTCGGCTGCTCGCCCCCGATGGACACTCCCGTCTGGTGAAGCATTTCGGATCGGGTGCCTCGGACGATAATTACGAAAAGGTCGTCGATCTGAAGAAGTGGATTGGTACCAGTGCCCAGGGAACCTGGCGTCTGGAAGTCATAGACAACGCCAATGTCGACACAGGCAAAATCACCCAATTCCAATTCGAGATCAAATAGTTAAACGCGACTAGAGACTGCAAAAGGCCCGAGGCGAAAAGCCCTCGGGCCTTTTGTTTTTTTGTCGAACTGCTATATCGAAATCATCTTGTTAAGTTGAACTTCATAAGATATGGTGTCCCCAGATTGGCACGGAGAGCAATATGACGCAGAAGGATCCTCAATTCACAGAAGAACATGGAATGTTCCGAGCCGCGTTTCGAAAGTACGTTGAGAACGAACTGGCTCCGAATGTGAATGCCTGGGAAAAGGAGAAGATTTTCCCACGTGAGGTCTTCAACGATATGGGGAAACGTGGCTATCTGGGGATGCGTTATCCGGTCGAACTGGGTGGCTCCGGTCTGGACTACTGGTTCACGGTTGTCTATGCCGAGGAACTGGTACGCTGTGGCTGTGCCGGCGTGCCGATGGCGCTTATGGTGCAGACCGATATGGCGACACCAGTCATTGAAGACCTGGGCACAGACGAACAGAAACAGGAGTTTCTGGTACCGGCTATCACCGGTGAGAAAGTTGCCGCACTCGGTGTTTCCGAACCAAACGCCGGTAGTGATGTAGCAGGTATTCAAACCACGGCGCGACGCGATGGGGATGATTATATTATCAACGGTGCAAAGACGTTCATAACCAATGGAACACGCGCCGATTTCATCACATTACTCGTTCGGACGGGCGAAGAACCCGGCTACGGCAGCATCAGCATCATATTGTTCCCAACCGACGTAAAGGGCTACTCGGTATCCAAGAAGCTGGAGAAGATCGGAAATCACTCCAGTGATACGGCCGAGCTCGCCTTTGATGATTGCCGGGTGCCCGCACGCTACCTCCTCGGGCAGGAGAATATGGGCTTCTACTATCTGATGCGCAATTTCCAGGGTGAGCGCCTCATCGGCTCCATTTCGTCCATGGCGGGCTCAAAGCTCAATATGGAACGAACCCAGGAGTACTGCACAGATCGAAAGGCTTTTGGCCGCCCCGTGTCGAAATTCCAGACGACCCGTCATCTCTTCGCTGAAATGGCTACCCGTCTTGAAGCAGGCCAACGACTTGCTTACCACGCAGCGGACCTCTACGACCGAAAGATCGAAGCCGTAAAAGAGATAAGCATGGCCAAACTATACTGCGGTGAGACCTCCTGTTGGGTCGCAGACCGCTGTCTCCAGCTTCATGGAGGCTGGGGCTATATGGACGAATATCTGGTCAGCCGCGTCTGGCGCGATTCCCGACTCATCACCATCGGTGGTGGCACCAGTGAAATCATGCGGGAGATCATCTCCAAATGTATGGGCTTATAGCCCTCATTTCGAGTCATCAACCTGTTTGGAAAGTGCCTTTACGCGCGGATGATCCGGATCGGTGACGCGGAATTGCCGAAGTAGCTTCCGCGCCTTCTTTTTCTGTCCCAACCGGATTCGACAAGACACTTCGTCCAGGAGAGCTTCCTGGTCCAGTACAGCACCAAGCTCCCGGGCACGTTCAAAAGCGGTAATCGCGGGCTTACATCGACCTTTCCCCTGTAGATACATACGGCCAGCCATAGCCCAGGTAGACCCGTCTAGCGGACGAACCTCCATCAAACGCCCAAACCAGTGTTTGACCTTCGAATCCCCAACTCGCTGCAGATCGCGGACCAACGAAGCTCGTAATAGACCATCATGCTCATTAACTAGAGCTAGACGTTTCTTGGTCTTGATGAGTAGAGCTTCGTCCCCCTGGTCCTGATATAGATCCGCAAGGCTCTTCAGGATATCGATATGGCCGGGTACGAGAGTCAGCGCCTCCTCGAGATGTTGAGCTGCTACTTCATGTGCCCCCTCCGCCTTACGGATACTCGCCAACAACCAGGAGACCTCAAAGCCCCTGTTTTCGCCCGCCTTTAGAGCCTGCGCTATCTCGTATGCGCGCACCGTATCTCCCTCGTATAAGGCCAGATATCCCTGTAGAACACGCCCCTCAGCCGTCCCTCCCACAAAGGGCTTTGCCAGCAGCGATGCGACCGTTCTCCAATCGCCACGGCGGCGTGCGTGCTCGGCTAATAACGCCCCGGCACGACCATTTCCGCGCTCGAAGCGATCGACCAGTGCGCGGGTTGGAGGCAGAGGCCCAGAGATCGACGGATGAGGCTCGAGATACGGCTCCAACCTCGTCTCTACCCATTTCAAAAAGGTTCGATCTACCTCTGAACAACGAAGCTGAAGCACGGTCTCCAGAGCTTCATCTACCGTATCACCCTTTCGGAACGACGACATAAGCCCATTGATCGCCTTGCCACCACCACGGTCCTGTATCCATTCGAGCACCAATCGGGCCTGCATATAGGCATGCAGCATCGTTCGTTTATCACGAGCCTGCTCAAAGGCTCTGGAGAGAATGCAGATGGGCTGCATCTCCTTCTGGCGGAAACGCTCCGCCATATGGGGATCAATCTCACGGGCTAGAGTGGCGTCTATACGCATGGTCTCAAGCTCAGCGAGGCCTTCAGTGAACCACCGCGGAACACGCCCACCGGTGTATTGAAGGTGATAGGCATGCGCCAACTCGTGCAATACGACCTCACGCGCGTTGAAATCCCCAGACCGTGGCGAACGCATCGCAAGAACATGGCCAAAACAGACCCCATGGGCCCAGAACCGAGGCAAACCTACCGTCCGAACCGAAAAGGTCTTCGGGTCTTTGAACACTTCAATCTGAACCGGTGGAGCAAGTTCAAAGCCATAGCGCCGCTGGTAATAGGAACGACCGTTCTCTATCCAGGTGGAAATCAGCGGGAAAAGGACCGCTTCTTCCGTCCGCTCGAAGCGATAGCCAATCCCCTCATGCATCTTCATCCGATAGTCCTTCAGAATCGTATGGTAGAGATGTTCCGTCATAAAATAGGCGCGCTTATCAAAGGGATCGGCTTCCCGTGCCTTACTGAGAAAGACCCGGGCCCGCTCATCATTCGCCATACGACTATAGGCCACCCCAAGTTCCACCAGAGCGGGCACATAGTCTGGATCCAGTCGTAACGCTCGCTCCAGAATGGGGACAAGGAGCTCATAACGATGGAATCGTGTAGCGAAGTGCGCGACCTCGTACCAGAAGCCCGCATCTCTGGGCTGTAGCTGACGAACCTTATTCCAATAGGCTTCCACCTCGTTTGTCTTGCCCAGTAGAAAAGAGCGTGCTGCCAGAACCGCCAACGCTTGTCGGTGGTTCGCATTCTTCTTCAGAACCTGCTCTGCCCTCCGTTTTGCACCGTCAAAATCCTCAAGAAACAAGGAAATCCGGGCATCCAGAACCAGCGCCTCCACTAGATCTGGATTGTAGGAGAATACACGCTGGAGGACGCTCCGTGCCTCCGGAGCACGAGCCCCTCCCTGAAAAAGAACACGGGCTTTTCCAACCAACGCAAGAGGATGATTGGGCCAGATCTTGAGAACCTTCTCATATTCGGCCATCGCTTCTTCCTGGTTATGTTTGGAAAGAAGCAGATCAGCCCATCCAAGATGTGCAGCCACACGACCGGGATCTTTCTTTACCGCCTCCCGAAAGATCTCGTTAGCATCCCGGGGATGATTGAGCAGATGCAGGGATCGGCCTAGCCAGACCAGATCTTCCGAGGTTCGTAATGTACCTGCGTCATAGAGTTCCGATAAGCGGTCAAGGACGGCATTCCCACGGTTGGTCTGCCCCAACAGCTGATGAAGACGCCCCAGCTCGTAATGAACGAAGAGCCAGTCCGGTCGGTTTCGGGCGATCCGTTTCAGAATGCGAACGGCCTCGCGATACTCCCCGCCTCGCGCCATCTCAAGTGCATCCGATGCATTGGCAAAATCACGGCCCTCAAGGCCCATTTTCTTGAGTTCACTCCGCCGCGTATCGGCGCGATCCGCATCGCCGTACAGAAGCCAACATCGTAGCTTCTGGTACGTTCCCCTGGCGTCGTCCGGGTAGCGATCGCAGGGAATGGTACCGGCCTGTGCAAAGGTGTGGAAGGACACAAGCACCAGAGTGAGTGCCAGGGTTCTCCAGTGACCTGTCACCAGACTACACAAACCGCAATCGTTCAAAGGCCGGACCGAATGCGCCACTGTCCGTTCTCACGCAACAGCTCCAACCGGTTCACATCCCGCTTGCTAGAGAGCCGAGTATCCTCCCCATCTTGATAGCGAAAGGTAAGAACGTATTCAAAATCTACCAACACAACATTGCTGCGTCGCTGAATCTTCAGAACTTTCAGCTTATAGTCGACGCCCAGCACCTTCTGCATGTCCGGAATGATTTTGGTTATCAACTCTCGAAGGCCATAATCGTCGTCCGAATTATCGGTCGTCGACGCGTTCTCAAGATAGCGCGGACTTACCAGCGACAGCAGAAGATCATTGTCGCGATGCTCTATAGCGGTACGGTAGCGCTCTACGAACGTGATAATCTCTCGATTATCCGGCGTATTGGGCACCTTGGTGTTTTTAATATACGTCGGTGTGCAGCCCAGCATCAGCACACCAAGAAGGGCGGTTATCAATACACGATGCACTTGCACGGCACACTCCGGTTTTCCGTTTGACCTGTCTCTTTTTGCATCAACAGGGGGCGTTGGCAACTCATTCCAATCTTTTCTTAACTTTAGCACGGCATTTTCGCGAAGAATAAAAAGCCATCAAAGCTTGAAGTCCGCCACCAGACCAGCCTGCCAGGTGTCTACCGTATCAAAGGCCGTCCCTGATTCCTGAGAGGTGCGCCATTCACGAGCGAATAATACCTGCAGGGCCAGGGGTCCAAAAACACGGTAGCGTACATCACCAACCAGGAGTGCTTCATCCAGGTCGAAGATCTCTTCCAGACTGGCCGCATTCCGTTTGATGTAGGTTGCGGAAGCTCGGACTTTCCCCAGATAGGGCATGGTCGCCTGCAGCCAGACGGCGTCGTCCTGGTTGCGTTCCGACGCCATATATCGTCCACGCAGATGGAGTGCATCGAAAACCTTAGCTCCCAGTTCTACCATAACCCCATTTGCTGATTCTGGAGCCGCCGTCTCCAATACTGACAGCTTGGTCTGCGCTCCCAGGTATTGAAATCGTTCCACCTCATAGAGGTTGTTGATGTACGACGGGACATATCCTTCACCCAGAAGCTGGTATTCCAGACGGAAGGTCAGCTCAAATACCGAGCTGGGGAGCCAGATATTGCGTAGGCCCAGATGTCCCCCTGTGCCGTGGCCTATATGGTTATTTATGTCCAGATAGGGGATGACATGAAACTCCTGGGTCGATACCAGGGGCATCTCCATATCGAGCCCCACGAGGGTCGTGCCCTCCCTTGAGGCTTGCGGAAGTCCAACATCATCCAGAACTACGCTCCCATCTGGATTTGTCTCCAGGGTATGGGGTGCAGTCAAATCAGCCGCCAGCGTCAATCCTACGGCCATTCGCCCGAGGATATCGGTGCGGGCCTTTCCGAATTGAAGCGGGCGTACAAAGGTACGGACACCGACTATCTCCGGCCCAGCCAGATTGTCGATCATGAATTCCGCACCATATTTTCGGAGATCCAGCCGAAATTGGATTCCACCCTGGTAGTGGTCCGGATCCAGAGTATTATAATAGCCGTCGACAATCGTTCCATGGCCCACCGTCGCCGCCACGAGCTCGCCATATCGACCATAATAGGGGCCCGTAAAGGGTGAGCCCACTTCGATAAAGCGGATCACACGGAACCAGTCGCTCACCTCGTCCCAGTCTTCTCTTCGTATAATCCCCTCATCGGAGACGCCACCATCGTGCACCCGCAGGTTCAATGGCACATGTAAGCCCACGCGAAAGGCTTTCAAATTCACAACGGTGCCCACATCCATGGACACAAAATGGTCACCAGACTGCTGCGTCCATCCCAGACCACTGGTGATTGACCCAGATTGATAGCCTGCCTGTGGTAATAGATAGGACTGGGGTTCCGCGGCCAGCCCTATCCCCAATCCCAGACAGACCAGGGGTAACGACAGAGCGAATCGTATGAAATTTCGAATATTCATCTCTCTCTTTGATAGGACTACTGACGGGACATGTCGAATTTCATTCAGAGCGATTTTCTGGCCGAGTCCTGGACCCGTCCCTTTTCAGACATGCTGACAGGCCGAACAAATTCAGGGATTTTTTTGGGGGGAACTGCTAAGAGACCGTCACACCTCAAGGTGACCTGCGGATATTGGCCATGAATGTAATCGAAATATTCCATAGCATTCAGGGGGAATCCACCCTGGCGGGGATCCCCACCACCTTCGTACGTTTTGCTCGCTGCAATCTACGCTGTGTCTGGTGCGATACTCCCTACTCCTTTGGGGCCGGAACCCCAATGAGCCACGGGGATATCATGGCCGAAATAAAAAAGGCCGGGCTTCAACATATCTGCCTCACTGGTGGTGAACCACTGCTTCAAACGGACCTTCCCGAGTTCTGCACCAAGCTGCTGGCCGAGGGATATGTGGTCTCGGTGGAAACCGGCGGCCATATGGACATTTCGATTCTACCAGATGGAGTCAAACGTATCTGCGACATCAAAACCCCGGGCGCCTTCGGGAGACCGTCAACAATAGAAGAATCGCAACTGTTTGGTAATACAGAGTTTCACGAGGAAAACATAAATCACTTTTCTGTCGCGGACGAAGTGAAGTTTGTGGTGGCCTCCCTCGACGAATTACCGTGGATTCAAGCCGTGATGGACAGCTATTCGCTAGCCGAACGAGTGGGAGCCATCCATATAAGCCCCGTGCATGGTGTAGTCGATCTCGAAGCTCTGGCCCGATTCCTCGTCGACGAGCAGCTTCCAGCCCGACTCCATCTGCAAATGCACAAGTTTGTTTTCGGTGACACAGCGACCGGGGTCTAGCCCCTGAAGAAGATCAAGGCTTCACTGCTTTGGAGTCCATTTTCTTTTCCAACAGGTCTCTCTTGGTTTTATATCGCGCCGATGACGTTGAATCGAGTCCCTTCAACTTGTTCAATAGGGTACGAGCCTGGCTGGTCTTGCCATTCTCCATCGCGATTTCCGCGTATAGCAATATAAAGGCCGGGTTATTGATCAGACCCGGGATCTCGGCCGCAAAGCTCTTGGCGCGAGTCAAGGCTATCGCCCAGTTTTTCTGCTTCATCAAGGCACGAAGGTCCGTTTGCCAGTTGACCTGCGGCCTGGACGCTTTGGCGTTCTTCGCGGCCCGCGGGGCCGCCCTTCCCCCGCCTCCGGTGCCAACTCCACGACTTCCCAGTCCTCCGGAGGCCGACGCCTCGTCCGCTATGACAGACACAGACTCCGGGGCCGTATTTGAACCACTACGTTCGATCTTACCGCTCAACTTCGGATGGTCCGTGGGCGGTTCGCTCATTTTGGGCGCCACGCCACCGGCAGCAGGCTGTTTCAGTTCGGCCACGGAATCGTCCTGATCGTCCTCGTTTATAGGAGCCGGAGCCGCAGCCACAAGCTCCGGCTTCGAGGGTGTCGACGTCGGAGGGGTCGTGTATTTGTTGCGCTCAGCGGTCTTCTTAACCGCTACGGGACGATCACGCCGTCTATCACGCTTTGACTTCATAACCCGGGTAGGCGGCGCTTCACTGGCGGCGATTTCTCCATCGACGGAACCAGCTTTCTCGTAGTAATGGGACGTATCTTTATGCGTGTCGCCAAGGGCTTTATCGATGGCTTCAATGGTCCGACGTCGTTCCGCTCGTTTCATCCCCTCCGGGTCGGCGGCGGCCAATTCGGCCACCGGCTCGTCCATATCTTCTTCCGCTTCCTTCTCATTCTCGCCAGACGGGCCGGACTCATCGTTTGCCGACCCTTCCGCCAACTGGCCAACATTCTGCGCCGCGTCTTTCTCGTCGGCAAGGCGGACCACAGCCACGGAGCCGATGGCCAGAACCACAACCGCGGTCGCTGCGATCAACATCGGTTGATTAAAGGACGTGAAGAACCGTTGCCAGAGATTGGAAACTCCACGTTCACGACGTATGGCCTGTGCCGCCGAATCGATGATCTGGGCACCCAGTTCCGGTGGAGGCTGTACCACCGGCATGGCATTGGCGGAGTCCATAATCTGACGATAGAACGACAGCTCCGACTGAAGTTCCGGATTGGCTGACATCTCCGCTTCGAAGGCTGCCGCATCCTCGGTAGAAAGATCACCCATCAGGTAATCAAGAATTCGTCCATCCGTCGGTTTCACGACTCGCCCCCATCTGGCGCAAACTTCGCGAGAGATTCACGAAGTTTCACCAGCGCATATCGCATTCTAGATTTTACCGTATTCACGTTCACATTCTGGATATCTGCGATCTGTTGGAAGGACAAGCCCTCCATTTGCCGCAATAGAAAGACCTCCCGTTGGTCTTCCTCCAACAAGGGAATCGCATCCTGGAGTGAATCCAGAAATTGTTTTCCATAGGTTGCCCCGTCGGCCGACACCGTGGTCGGATCCCCGGTCTGCTCAAGGCGAGTCGCAGAACCCGCTTCATTCTTGATCGGTGCATCAAGCGATTGATGGCGCCGAAACTTCAGACGCCGGAAGGTGTCGATGCTTAAATTATGGGCAATTCGCCACATCCAGGTGGCGAACTTCGACTCGCGTCGGAACTTCTTACGCCCTTTCACGATCCGCATGAAAGTGTCCTGCGTAAGGTCACTGGCCACATCGGATGTACCGAATGTGCGTAAGAAATAATTGTAGATTCGGACTTCGTGACGTTCGAGTAGAGATCCAAAGGCACGAACATCGCCCCGTTGATAACGTTCCATGAGTTCTTCATCTGTGGGTTTCAAATGCTGGTTTCCCCAGTAGACGAATGAAAGGCCTGCACGATCTCCGAAATCGACACCCGCACATGTACAGACCTAGAATCATACCCATGAAATAAGTACTGTCCACCCGGCGCCAAAACGAGAAAAGCACCGGTCCGAAGACCGATGCTTTTCTCTGGGTTGGTCGGGTCACATCAGGGAGGATGCACCAGGTATAAGGGGGGCAGACTCCAAGATATTCCCATTTTTTTTCGAACGGTTTAGAACCCCATACCGCCCATGCCGCCCATGCCGCCCATACCGCCCATATCAGGAGCGCCACCAGCAGGAGCCTCGTCCTTTCTGGGGGCCTCGGCGACGAGGCAATCGGTGGTAAGCAGGAGGCTGGCTATGCTAGCCGCGTTCTGAAGCGCAGACCGAACAACCTTTGTGGGATCGATAACACCGTCTCCCATCAGGTTTCCGAACGTTTCAGTACTGGCGTTGAAGCCAAAGTCGTCGGTCCCTACTCGAACCTTCTCCACAACGACGGAACCTTCCCAACCAGCGTTGGTCGCGATCTGTCGAAGGGGTTCCTCCAGCGCGCGGCGCACGATGCTTATACCAGCATCTTGCTCGCCCCCGAGGGACAGGTTATCAAGGCTCGCAAGCGCACGTACCAGGGCGACACCACCACCGGGGACAATCCCCTCTTCGACGGCTGCTCTGGTCGCATGAAGAGCATCTTCTACGCGCGCCTTCTTCTCCTTCATCTCGATCTCAGTGGCTGCACCGACCTTGATGACGGCCACACCACCCGCGAGTTTCGCGAGACGTTCTTGAAGCTTCTCGCGATCATAATCACTAGAAGTGTCTTCAATCTGACGCCGAATCTGCTCGATTCGCCCTTTAATGTCGTTGGCGTTGCCGCCACCGTCGACGATAACCGTATTCTCTTTGTCGATGGTGATGCGCTTGGCAGTTCCGAGCTGCGATACATCAATGCTATCCAGCTTGATACCAAGGTCTTCGCTTACATAGGTTCCGCCCGTAAGGGTCGCGATGTCCTCAAGCATTGCCTTACGACGCTCTCCAAAGCCTGGCGCCTTTACAGCCGCTACATTCAACGTGCCACGAAGTTTGTTCACGACCAATGTGGCCAGTGCTTCACCCTCGATGTCTTCGGCAAGAATCAACAATGGCTTGCCACTACGGGCAACGCCTTCGAGAACGGGAAGGAGATCTTTCATCGTGCTGATTTTCTTCTCGTAAATCAGGATGTAGGGATCTTCGAGTGAGACTTCCATGCGCTCGGCATCATTCACAAAGTACGGGGAGATATAACCACGGTCGAACTGCATACCCTCAACAACCTCAAGGGAGGTCTCGATGGATTTTGCCTCTTCTACCGTAATCACGCCTTCCTTACCGACCTTATCCATGGCCTCGGCAATGATATTCCCGATAGTTACGTCGCTATTAGCCGAAATCGAGCCGACCTGCGCGATCTCTTCTTTCCCAGCCACTTCGCGCGACAGTCCCTGGAGATGTTCTACGATATGAGCGACGGACGTGTCGATTCCACGCTTAAGCTCCATTGGGTTATGCCCTGCAGCCACGAGTCGAAGACCCTGGGTGAAGATCGCCTGGGCCAGCACCGTGGCGGTGGTTGTACCATCACCAGCAACATCTGACGTCTTGGAGGCAACTTCCTTAACCATCTGAACGCCCATATTGGCGAAACGGTCTTCAAGCTCAATTTCTTTCGCGACAGTCACACCGTCTTTGGTCACAACCGGAGCCCCAAAGCTCTTCTCAATAGCGACATTACGTCCCTTGGGTCCAAGCGTGACTTTCACGGCGTTCGAGAGTGCGTTTACACCGTGTAATATTCGTTCCCGCGCCTTATCCGAATAAAGGATTTCTTTGGCAGCCATTTTCCTATCTCCTTGTCGTTCTAATCGCGAATCTGTTCTACAGAATTTCGCTTACTCTTCTACAATTCCGAGTACGTCGTCTTCGCGAATAATGAGGTACTCCGTACCTTCAATCTTCACTTCCGTACCTGCGTACTTCGAAATCAAAACACGATTTCCAACTTGTACCGTAAGTGGACGTACGTCCCCTTCATCAGACAATCGACCCGCGCCAACGGCTTCAACGCTGGCAACCAGCGGTTTTTCCTTGGCGGTGTCAGGGATGATGATTCCACCCTTGGTACGCTCCTCTGCTTCTACTCGACGAATCAGAATGCGGTCGTAAAGCGGCCGAATCTTCATGAGTACCTCCATCAGTGCTAAATTCTTTTGCGCGTTCTCCTTCTTTCGGAACGCAGCATCCAAACAATCAGAGAGCGGACATAAAAGGCACAGAAACGATTTCGTCAAGGGCTGATGGCTATTTTTTTTGAAAAACCCGGCGCAAAACCCATAAAAACCCATGGAAAATCATTAATATTGAACTCGTAGTTTTCATGTATTTACAATGTGTTGCGCGTTCTTCGATGGGGCTGGAAACCGGTCAAGAACTGACAATACATAAAATGATCAGTATGCTTGTTTACGTGGTGTCTGAACGAGAGGAGAGGCGCGAAAAATGACCGAGAAAACTTCTGAGAAAAAGAAGACCTCCAAGAAAAAAAACGAAGATGTTGAACAAAAAACTTCGTCGGACGCCCAGGATTCACGGGATGGGGATCTCCTCCCCAAGCCGAAAGTCGAGGTCACATATCATGTGCTCGACCGGAAACGGCCCGGCGATAATGAGAAACCTCCTTCCTCCCCGTCTGCTGCGTTTCGTCGGTTGTCAGGTCGGTGATCCGTCCGAAGGCAGCTCCGATTCTTCGACCGCTGTCTCAGCCGCCGCCTGCTCACGTTTCTGACGGCGTTCCGTCCTTCGTTGTTCCCGATCGGTCTTCGCAAGAATGTAGCCGATGCCGGCTTTTCGGCCGAGGACAAAGCCGACCACAAGGCCAACCAGTATCATCAACGGGATATAACATAGATGCGACGATGTCATTCGACCGTTTTATCGATAGCCGCCCGTAATTCGGCCAGCTGACCTTCCAGACGTACGACTTTCCGATGCGTACCCCACAAAAATCCCAGTGGGCATAGCCACATAAG
>Ga0310121_10000617_pt1 | contig 38552 bp, 34 predicted proteins | sample CB27_Tmax_986_MG_FD_203504 | JGI IMG/M metagenome (GOLD analysis project Ga0310121, IMG submission 203504) | Marine microbial communities from Western Arctic Ocean, Canada - CB27_Tmax_986 | ecosystem: Environmental > Aquatic > Marine > Oceanic | place: Canada: Western Arctic Ocean | collected...
GCCGACTCGCGGTTCCGATCTTCACGCGCCGGTCGACGCGAATGACACGATTGTTCCGCCTGGTCTTGAGCACTTGCCCATAGACGCAGGCTGCCCCGAGGAAGCGCACGATCGCCCCGAAGTAGTAATCGACCCCCTCGGTGGGTCGTCGCGGGAATCGTGCGGAACCAGCAACGTGGCTCACTGCGCGCGGAAGGAGACACGATCGAGCTTTACCAAGATGTCATCCGTGGTGGACCCATCAAAGTGGAAGGTGATGCTGGAGATGGGGGGACGGTCCGGGTCAGCGGGGATGCTCGCAGAGTAGTCCCGATAGCCATGCGGATCCAGTGATCCCCAGTGCGCAACGTTGCGCCCCTCGACCCCGACCTCAATCGATTCAAGTCGTGCGTGCTCCGGTGCCGACAGGCGAGCCACCAGCTCAACCGGCTCGGGGGGGAGCGAGACGAAGATCACGGCCTGCTCGCTGACCGCGAAGACGAGCGAGGTCTCCTCCCCATCCGCAGTCGATTCTTGAGTAGCGCGCGACCAGCCAGGACCAAGATACGCCGTGTCGAAGCCCTCTCCGAAATCGATCTCCGTCGGCTCCAAACGCTGGTCAGGCGGCATGATAGACCGCGCCAGATTCCAGCCGGTGGCATCGGTGCTGCTGCCTTCGACCGTGAGCAGGTCGAGCCGATTCAGATGCGTCTCAGGAAATCTGAAACGAAGGTCGTACATGCCGTAGACGCGGCGACGCGGCAACGTCGGGTCCCTCTCGAGCATCTGCTGATCGCCCAGATCCGAAGGCAGCCCAAGTAAATCGAGCATGGTCGCCGGGAGGTCGGCGTGCGCGGTCGGTGCGTCAGAGACCTCGAGTGATCCCGTCTGATCTATCGGCTTGATCGCCATCAAGGGACGGGACGAGGCGACGATGCTCGGCAAGCTGCTTGTCGAAGCTCCCGTGTAATCCGGAAGACTCTGACTCTTGCCACTGAAGCCTAGGGGCCGCAAGTCGGTGCCGTGGTCGGACGAGACAACGATGAGGCTGCTGTCATAGATACCAAGGTCGCGCAGCCGATCGAGGAAGGCGGCGACGAGATTGATAGCGCACCGCGACTGACCGAGATACGACTCCAGCGAGAACCGCGTCACGTCGATGAAACCGCAGTCCGCTTCCAATACGACGGGAAGATGGGGAACGCCGACGTGGAGTAGCTTGTAGGCGGGTCTTTCACGCCCCAGACTCATGGCGTTGATGAACTGCTCGAAGAATGCAGCGGAGTTGCTGGCTTCGTGTCGGCGCTGAGACGCCTCGATTTGGCCACTGTCCAAGGCAAAAATTCGGTCATACCACGCTGGGTTCTCCGAGAGCGCTCTCTTGGCGAGATGCGGGACATGCCGCGACACCGAGAGCTCGAGCAACTGTCGGGCGGAAAACTCACGGTAGTCATTTCGACTGACGAACGGCTTCCGAATCGGGAACCGTACGCCACTCACATCGACTGGCGACCCCGATGGCCCAAACCAGGCCTCGAACCACGGTGCGGGAATGATCGATGTCGCGTCGATGGCGTAGCCGGCACGATTCAGACTGGCGAAGATCGACCCCTCGGAGAAGGCCTGCCTCACGAACTCCGGCACCGGCTGCTCGTTTCGAAACTCCTTCCCGGTCAGCATCGCGGGCATGCTGAGCGACGTGCTGGGAAAGGCGCCCAGATGGTCAGCGAAGAAGGTGAAGCCGGTGAACGTTCGACCGAGAGCGCCAGCGTCCTCCTCGAGCATCGCGACAAACACATCGGTCTGAAATTCATCGAGCACGATATGAATGACATTCCGTTCTGACGAGAACCGGAAGAGCTCAGATGGAGGTTCCGCCCAACCGATTCGACGATCGGCGTCGGGACCGCCCCCGGTGATGGCCAACCCTCCAACCTGCAGCACGAGAAACAGCTGTGCTGCGAATGGCGCGAATAGACTGACCGACCGCGAGAGCAGGGCCGCCAGGAGGGAAACCACAGACCACACGGCCAGCTCGTACGGCACGCGACCCGCCAGGCGATCCCACTCGATGGCTCGACCGTCCAGCGCGCCGTAGTCGCCTACCCACAGATTCCCTTGGGCCCAGAACAAGACGCCCAGTGTCAGGAGCAACGCGGCATAGAGACGAGTCAGCGGGAGAGACAGAAAGCAGATGAGACAGCCGAGACCCAGTAGTAGAGACCAGCCGGCCGCTACCGCCACGAGTAGCGAAGGCCAGGCGATGTCAGTGAAGGCGGCACTGAACTCGCCGCTGTTCGCGTGGTAGATGGTATGGGGACCCAGCAGGAACAGCACGAACGGAGCGAGCAGAGCGGGAGAGGCCACCAGAAGCAGGCGGCGTCCGAAATCAACAGCGGTCCGGGGGGCGCCGACGGTGCGCCAATACCGCACGGTCCAGAGCCCAGCCCATCGCCCGAACACCATCAGCAGCCCGGCCAGGAGAACCAGCCAGAGAACAGCGACGATCCGGATGAGCCAGTAGCTTCCGGACGCGAGCCAGAAGTGCAGTGTCTCCGGACGCTCGGGAAATAACTGCATGGGCACCAGAGCGCCCGGGGGCTCCCCATCGACGGCATACAGGATGTTGAGACTGGCGCCTCCACCCTCTTGCCCGTATCGCACGAGGATTTCGTGCGCACCCGCGCTCAGCGTGATCGTCTCACCAACCGTGTGCATTCCCACGACGATGTTGCGCCGGAGAACACGTTGACCGTCGACGGTGACATCAACCCGATCGTCGCCGCCTGCATACAGCTCGACCGTCGTCGCCCGAGGGAGAAACAAGAATCCGCTCCACTCGACGCCGAAAAACCGCCGCGGCAGTGTTGGATCCTCGTCCAGGAAGGTAAGGCTGACCTCGGGAGTTAGATCCTGAAACAGTGGGTCACCGGAAGAATCGCTGTCGGCGTAGAAGGTGCGAACCAAACCGGTGGGCGGCGCGATCAGGCGGACAGCTCCGCTCAGAACGGTCAGCGACGCCACGGCACACAGATACCACCAGAAGAGACGTCGGGGCGTCATGGCCGCGATCAGCGCCCGTGCTCCATCTCCCGACACCCTAGGTCTCGCGCTCGACCACCTTCACTCCTTCAGCTCGAATACTTGGGGCGGAGGTAATAGATTGTCCGCGTTCCCGACTGCAGCCGTTCCGTCTCGGCGATGACAAAACCCTCGGCCACGCAGGCTTCGAAACGATCCTGAGTGTAGCCGAAGTCCAGTTCGTCTTGGTTCCTCAAGAGCTGCTTCACCATCGCATCATCGGGCGCGACGAACTCGATGACGACGTCGGGACGATAGGCAATTCTAGAGCACCCCCGATCACTAAGCCAAGCCCCTCGACACCCTCGACAGGCGGATTGACCTCCCTCGTCACGCGGAGTCTATAGGACGGACTAGGCGGGTTCGCAGGTCAACAGAATACCTGTTATTGGACTCAATCCTCAACGAGCCACACGGAGAGGATGCAAAGTTGTGGGGTCTCGTCGGCTCGGGGACGCGACGTCCGCAGGTATCCTCAGCTGCGGCAGGTCCGCGAGAGGAGAACGACCCATGCACTGGACGGTCAAGCTGGTGGCGGAAGTCGATCCGGGACAGGTGACAGAACACACCATTGCGTCATTCGAACGCCGTGGTCGGATCACGCCCGCCACGTTGGGGCTCAGTATCGCTGAGGGAAAAACGGTTCTCGCGACGATTCAGTCCCACGTGGTCATGGACCACGTGAGGCGCCACGGACAGATTTCTGCGCCATGCGAGACATGCGGCCGCCAGCGGACATCCAAGGGCTATTACAGGTCCAGCTTTCGGGCACCGTGCCGATGCGGGTGCGGCGGTTCAACACATGCCCGTGCAAGCTAGGCGGCTAGCAGACCGTCGCCGTGCTGTTCACCGGCAAATATCCGGTCGCGCCAGAACTGCGGTACCTGACCGCGAAGCTCGCGGCGCTGATGCCGTTCGGAAAAGTGGCGGATTTTCTCGGGGAGGTCTTGCCGCTGTCGACGAAGGCGCACGCGAGCACCGTCCGGAACCGTACGCTTCGCGTGGGCAAACGGCTCCTGCGCTCTCAAGCCGGACGAACCCGGCCGCCGACGGATCATGCACGCCTCGTGGTCGGACTCGACGGTGGGTGCGTGCGCAATCGGCACCCGTGTCCTGGCCGCACGCACCTTCGAGGTCGTGACGGGCCGGATTTGTGGCGGCGCGGCAAGCGCCACACGGTTTGCCTTCGTGCGCGAAGGCAGTCCAGCAGGCGCGACGACGGTGACGCAGGCCTTGCGCGAACATGGCGCGACGGATGGGAGCCGCATCACCGTGCTGTCGGATGGGGATGCCGGCTTACGCGCGATCCAGCGCACGGCCGTGCCGGCGGCGGACCATGTGCTCGATTGGTTTCACATTGTGATGCGCTGGCAGCACGTCCACCAACTCGCAACGGGCTTGCCGCGCCACGGGGGGAGCGCTGAAGCGAGCGCCTGGCTGCTGGATCGTGTCGCTCGCGCGAAGTGGGCGCTCTGGAATGGGCACGTCGTGAAAACGTTCCGGCATCTCGCGGACCTGCAAGCCTGGACGTGGACCACCCCCGCGACCGAGCCCTGGCTGACGCAACTCCGCACGCATCTGTGGAAGCTCACACATTATCTGGACGCGAACGCCGACTCGTTGCCTACTACGGCACACGCTACCGCACGGGGGCGCCGATTTCGACGGCGTTCGCCGAATCAGCCGTGAATGAGATCATCTCCAAGCGGATGATTAAGAAACAGCAGATGCGATGGAACCGCGAGACGGTCCAGCCGTTCCTCACCGTGCGTGTGGCGGTACTCAACGGCGCGCTTGAGCAGGCGTTCCGGTCTTGGCATGCGGGGTTCCGACCGGCCGAGGCGCCCACCGCGCCCCAGGCGGCCTGATACCCCACAACTTTGCATGCTCTCTACCTCTTCTTGTACTGGGGGTTCACGCTGCTGGATTGCGTCGAGGCCATGGCTGCGCTCCCTCGACGGCCTGGTACGCCGGAGCCAGCACCCAAGCGCATTCATGCACCAACCCCGCCCTCTGCAGGTAACGAAATCAATTACTCGCGAGGCACGCACCGTCGTCCAGCGGCAGCCAGCGGGGCGGGCGCGTGACGTCGGCGGCGCGGAGCCGACCGCCCCGCGCGGTCAACCAGTCGGAGGCAGCTTGGCGGACCAGGGGCGCCGATGCCCACGCCGACGCGCGCGTCACGGTAGAGCCCAACGGCAGGCGTGCGGCGAAGAAGTCGGTGGTCGCCACGATGAGCCTTTCGCTCGGGCCGATCGGCGCTCCCGACGGCCGCATGACCTCGACGCCCGGTTTCTCTCCTTGGCAGAACATGCGAACGCGAACTCCCGATACACTCGGGATTCCGCGCCGTCCGCGGGCCACCGCGTCGGTCAGGGTCCGCCGTAGCTCGGTCCCGGTCAACGACAGCGTGACCACCCGATTGTCGAACGGGAAGGTGTCATAGAGCGACCCGCGTGTGAGGACGCCCATGGGCAAATCGGCGCGCAGCCCCCCGCGCCGCGCACCCATTCCGATCGCGACGTCGGCGCTCGGCACGGCGGCCCGGAGGGCATCCGCAAAGAGGTTGCCGAGCGGCGACTCAAAGCCGCCCTGGTTCCGGGCCAGGGGTGTCTCGAGAGCGATACCGAGCGGAGCCGCACGCCAGCGGCGCACTCGCTCGAGTTCCGGCTCCATGGCGACCATCACGGACCGGTCGGGCTCGACCGGAGCGGCTTCGTAGTGGGCTGGCGCGTCGCCGTCAGCCACGCACGTCCCGTCGGGGTCGAGGGCGGCACACAGGGCCTGGGGCCGGAAGACCCGTGCCGACACGACCCCAACGCCCCGCTCGACGGTCAGGTCCAGGCGAGCAAACGCCCTCCCCCTCGAATAGGCCTGAACAATGGGGATACCCGCGACTTCGTGCGCCACGCCCGCGTGGGTGTGTCCAGCCACGATGGCATCCACGAGACCTACCGGTAGCTGTCGGGCCAGCTGGAAGATCTCCGCCTGGGCATCGCAGGACGACAGGTCGGCCGGATCGTCGAACTGGTCGCACCACCCGCCGGCGTGGGCCACGACCACCACGACATCGGCGCCACGCTGGTTGAGGCGTCTCGCTTCGGCCTCGACTGTCGGGCCGAGGGGGGCCGTGCTAAGCCCCTGAACGTTGGCGGCCAGCGTCTTGGTCAGTCCGTCGTAGGTCATCACACCCACGATGCCGACGCGGAGGCCTGCGACGTGCACGATCGTCGACGGGCGGACGTTGGGCCACGCCACCGGTCGCCCAGTGTCCTCGTCGATGATATTCGCGGCGAGAAACGGGAACTGCGCGCGGCTGGCGGCCGCCTTCAGCGCCCCCCGCATGTCGGACGGCTCCCCGTGCGGCGATGCAGTGTCGAGTGCCCCGAACTCGAACTCGTGGTTCCCGATGGCCAGTGCGTCATAGCCCAGCGCGTTGTACGCGTCGACGACGAGCGCGCCTTCAGACAGATTCGACTCGATTCCGCCTTGGAACGTGTCGCCGGCGTCGAGCAACAGCACTCCGCCGCGGTCGACCGCCCGCGCCGCGCGAAGGTTGCGCAAATACCCCCCGAACAGTGCCAGACCGCCCCGCCCCTCGTTGGCGAACACACGTCCGTGCAAGTCGGTGGTGCCGACGATCGACAGCGTCACCTCGCGGGCGGTGGCCGGGGCGGCGGGCAGGGGGCGCTGAAAAGCCCAGACGGCCCCCGCGAGAAGGGCAGGAGGGACGACCAACGCTGCCCAGCCGACAACCGAGGCTCGCAGGGCGGTGATGGCCACGGCCTGAGCATACTCTTCGGAGTAGGCGAGTAACGAGGATACCGGGCCGGCCGAACACAGGCGTCCCGGTGAGAGGCTCGAGCCAGGTCGACCCGTCGAGTAAGGACTCGACGTCTTTTATGCGACGTCACTCATGACGCGTCCGTCTCTGTTTTCTCGTCTCGGCCGAGGATGCGCTGTCTTTCATCCTCGACGACGCGGAGGTCGAAGTGGTGGTGGCCAGTGCGGGGATGGCCGCGCGGGCGCGGGGCCTGACCGCCGCCCCATCTCGCGTACGCGCCCTCCTGATGGATGATGAGACACCGGGTGACGCGATCGGATACGAGCCAGCGTTGGCGGCGGCGTCACCGGCACTCGAACGACACCGATGCGAACCGGACGCCGTGTGTCTCCAGCCCTACACCTCGGGGTCGACCGGCAAACCCAAGGGGGTGCTGTTGACCCACGCCGGTCAGGTCTGGAACAGCGACGTCATGCGACGGGCCTTCGCCATCGACCAGCGCGAGCGGGGACTGGTTGCGGTGCCGCTCTATCACAAGAACGCGATGACCGGCACGGTCAAACCGTTTCTGCTCGCCGGTGGCTCCTTCGTTGTCCTGAACGGATTCGATGCGGTGCGGGTGATCGAGGCGATTGAACGGCATCAAGTGACTTACATGACCGGGGTCTCCGCGATGCTCAAGATGGTGCTCGCCGCGCACGACGCCCTCGACCGCCACGATGTCAGCACCATACGGTATGCGGTCTGTGGCTCGGTGGAAGTGCCGGATGAGCTCTTCGCGGAGTTCGAGCACGTATTCGGGGCCCCAAATGGCGGAAAGCTACGGTCTGACGGAGGGCGGCCCGGTGCCGCTCGTCAATCGGCGGCGGGCGGCGCTCAAGCGGGGGAGCTGTGGCCAGGCGTTCGATGGCTGCGACGTGCGGCTGGTCGCGGAGGACGGGGTCACCGACGTGGGTGTCGACGAACCGGGTGAGCTCGTGACCCGGAATCCTGGTCTAGCCGCCGGGTACTGGAGGCGTCCAGAAGCCACGGCCGAGAAGTTTCGAGAGGGGTGGCTGTATACCGGCGACCTCATGCGGCGAGACGCCGACGGGCACTACTTCTTTCTCGGCCGACGCGACGACATGGCCAACGTGGCCGGCGAGAACGTCTATCCCAAGGAGGTCGAGGACCTGCTGCTACGACACCCTGGTGTGCGCGACGCGTGTGTCGTGCCACGACCGGACCCGGTAAAGGGCAGTGTCCCCGTGGCCTTCGTGGTGGAGACCGAGGCTGAAACCGGTAGGGCACAGACGCTCAAGGACTACACGCTGGCCCACGGCGCTCCCTACGCGCACCCGCGGGACATCTTCTTCCTCGCCGCGCTCCCTCTGGGAGGCACCGGAAAGGTCGACCGGGCGGCGCTGGTCAGACGAGCCGTCGACCTGTCAAGACGCAGCTGACCGTTCGACCTCAGCGTTCACTGGACGGAACATCTGTCAAACCCACATAAAACAGCAAGGCCGCGATCAGAAACAGAAGGACCCGAAAGAACACAACCCAGTCCTGGAAATGACGCTCTAGCAGGTTGACTGCCCAGTTCCAGTGCAGCCATCTAAGGACTCTGATTCTGAGTCGCACCAACTGTGGCACGAACGGAATCAAGATCAGCAACAGAACTGCGATTGCGAACAGCCACGCATACGTGATCCGCTATTGTAGCTTCGGAGGAACTGGGCTTCCACCGCCGCGTCACGATGGTAGCTATGAATAAAACTGGAATACGGAACCGACTCAGAAGCAGTACATGCTTGGAGGATCAGGCCATTACCATCGCGGACTGGGAACCTGTCCGTCTCGAATTCCTCGTCACGCTGCCATGGGGAGCTGCACGAACCCCCGGCAGTGAGAGATCCAGCGCACCTTGTTAAGCTCGGCACGAGCCCCCGGATGTCCGCTCGCGAAGCCTGACGGCGTGTGGCCGTCCAACCCGGTGTGGACCCACGCCGAATTGTAGTAGGCCGGGAAGTCCGCGAGTTTCCGCTCCGAATCCCGGGCATTCCAGAACAACACGTGGTCAAGAAACTCTCGCCGGAGCGTCCCGAGCAGCCGTTCCACGAACGGATGTGACATGGGGACGTGAGGCACGGTCTTGATTCCATAGATCTCGAGGCCCCGAAGGTTCGCCCGCCAGCGATGCGCCTCAAACAACGGGTCATGGTCGGTACTGAGATGCCGCGGCGTGCCCTGGCCACGAATGGCATCGTTGAACATGCGGCAGAGGTGCGCGCCGTCGGCAGCGTGGTCAGTTGCGCTTGAGTTGACGGAGCGCGCGGCGCTCGCGAAGATTTGGGGTCGACGTGCGTCCCATCCTCGAGCCCGGGACCGGACCGGTGCGCCGGAGGAGCTCTCGTAGCTCGAGCTCCTCGGCCGTGGGCGGCGGCGTGACATCCTCATAGAGGGCTCGCGCCTCCGCCTTGGGGAGGTGGGTGTCCGCGAGACCTGTAACGACCAGCTGGCGGTGTCGTCCTTCTGGTCTGGACACCCCAATCCGCTCACCGACTTTCACCTCTCGGTGAGGCTTTGCCGACTGGTCGTTCACCGAGACCTTGCCATTCTTGCAAGCCCGCTGGGCCTCAGAACGCGTTTTAAAGACGCACGCGACGTCGAGCCACACATCAAGCCGGGTCATCGGACACAAGGACGTTCAGCACAACATCTTCAGGGCGGTGGTCGCGTTACGCGGAGAGCATCTGGCCGACCGTCGTACGGCCGGTGGCGAAAAGCGTCTCGATCGCGCCGGGCTTTTCCTCGTTGGTCGCCTTGCCGCCGGCTTCGGCAAAGTCTGGTCGTCCGCCGCCGCGCCCTCCGACGATGGGCGCGATCGCGTTGACGATTTGGCCAGCGTGCACCTGTGGCACAAGGTTACGGGTGACAGAGACGACGATGGTCAGCTTGTCGGCATTCTCGGACGCCAGGATGACGACGCCGCCGTTCTCGTCGAACCGGTCCCGGAGCGTATCCGAGAGTGCTCTCAGGGCGGACTTGTCGAGCCCGGTGACGTGCCGAGTCACGACCGCGACCGTGACGTCTCCACCGCTCACCTCATGTGAATCGTCGTCAGGCCCCCCCCCCGGTCCGTTGGCGCCTCCGGTCCCACCCAAAGCGACCTGTATCTTGAGGTGTTCGACTTCGCGACCGAGTTTCTTTGCGTCCGCTCGGAGACGGTGGAGCGTCTCGACGGCCTGCCCAATGGGCACTGAAAGCGTTGCGAGTAACTGGTCGAGCGTGTCGCGTCTCTCGTGGAGATATCCAATGGCTCCCGTGCCGGTGAGCGCTTCGATACGGCGAACACCGGCGGCCACGCCGCCCTCTTGGGTGATGACAAATGAACCGATGTCACCGGTCGCCCGGCAGTGGGTACCACCGCACAGCTCCAACGACACGCCAGGTACCGACACGACTCGCACCTGGTCCCCATACTTTTCGCCAAACAACGCCATGGCCCCGTCGGCGATTGCGTCCTGTGTTGCGCGGACTTCCGTCTCTACCGGGCGGTTGGCAATAATCTGGTCATTGACTTCTTGTTCGAGAACGGTCAGCTGGTCTGGGCTCAACGGTTCGAAGTGAGTGAAGTCGAACCGGAAGCGCTCCGGAGTGACCAGCGAGCCGGCTTGGGAGATGTGGGTGCCGAGCTGCTTACGGAGCGCCGCATGTAGCAGATGAGTCGCTGTATGGTTCCGTCGGGTGGCGTCGCGCCCTTCGGAATCGACCTCGACCGTCACCCGATCGCCGGTCCGCACAACACCGGAAACGACCTGTATCGAATGCACACGTGGCCCCGAGGCCGTCAGGCGCCCCATGGCATCGACGGTGGCGTGACCGGTATTCCCGCGGATGTGACCGCGGTCAGACACCTGTCCGCCCGACTCGGCATAAAACGGCGTGCGCTCGAGCACGAGGTAACCCGAGGCACCCTCACCCAGTTCGGTGACGTGCTGGCGCTCCCCGTCAAAGAGCGCTCGCACTGGCACGCCTTCGAGACGTGTCGACTGGTAGCCCTCGAATTGGTCGCCCATCTCTTGCAGCGCACGTTCCGTCTGCTCGGAGGCGTGGCCAAACTCACGGACGGTTTTTTGGCCAAAGGTCTGACCGGCTCGAGACTTCTGACGCTGCGACTCCATCGCGTGCTCAAACGCGGCGCGGTCGAGTGACACGCCCCGTTCGCTCGCCAGGTCGTCGATGAAGTCAAACGGCAGCCCATAGGTGTCATACAGTCGAAAGACGTCGGCGCCATCCACTGTTCCGTTGCCTTGGTGGGCGGTCTCGAGCGCGGCTTCGAGACGAGGAAGCCCGTCTGTCAGCACGGCGTCGAATCGTTCTTCTTCGTGCTGTACAACTTGCACGATAGAGTCTCGCGCGGTCGCGAGCTCAGGATAAGAGGTCTCCATCTCCCGGACGACGACGTCCACCAGGCTGTGGAGAAACGGGTCGCGTAATCCCAGCTTCTTACCGTGACGCATCGCGCGTCGCATGATCTTCCGAAGCACGTAACCACGCCATTCGTTCGATGGCAGCACGCCGTCGGCGATGAGAAAGGTCATGGCGCGGGTGTGGTCCGCGACCACGCGCATCGAGACGTCCGTGACATTGGTCGCGTCGGTCTCGCCCCGGGTGGTCAGCGGTCCATACTCGATGCCACTCGCATCACCAAGGGCGCCGAGGAGGGGAGTAAATAGATCGGTGTCGTAGTTGGAGAGCCTGTCCTGCAGTACCGCCACCACGCGCTCAAGACCCATCCCGGTGTCAATCGAAGGCGCCGGGAGTGGGGTCAGCGTGCCATCGGTCTGTCGCTCGAACTCCATGAAGACGTTGTTCCAGATTTCAACATAGCGGTCGCAGCCGCAGTCGATGCCCAGACAGCGCGGCGCGGCGCACGGCAGGTGGTCACCCCGGTGATAGTGAATCTCGGAGCAGCGCCCGCACGGACCGGTGTCCCCCATGGCCCAGAAATTCTCGGCCAACCCGAGCTCGACAATGCGGTTCTCCGGCACAAGCTTTTGCCAGATCGCATAGGCGTCGTCGTCACGAGGTATCTCCGCCTCGCCCTTGAAGATCGTCGCATAGAGACGTTCAGGCGGGATGTTCCATTGGCCGGTCAGCAGCTCCCACGCGAACGGGATCGCGTCGGTCTTGAAATAATCACCAAACGAGAAGTTCCCGAGCATTTCAAAGAAAGTATGGTGACGCAGGGACGGCCCGACGTTGTTGAGGTCGTTGTGTTTGCCGCTCACGCGCATACACTTCTGAGACGTGGTGGCGCGCCGATATGCTCGTTGCTCTCGCCCGAGAAAGAGGTCCTTGAATTGGTTCATCCCGGCGTTGGTAAAGAGCAGGGTCGGGTCCTCGGCCGGCACCAGAGGTCCGCTCGGGACCACTTCGTGACTGTGTTCCGCAAAATAGGTCAGAAAGCTTTGACGAATTTCTACCGAGGTCATGAGATCATTCTTTCACACCGTGCTTTGAGACCCCTTCTTGAACCGGTCCTCAGTCACTGCCTCGGTCGCCCGTCGCCGTCTCCGACCCGCGTCGGTGGGCGCGCAACACGCCACCGACAATATCGGAGTCGAAACCAAGCCGGACCAGCGCCTGAAACAGTCGGCGGAAGTGTGCCGGACCGGTGATCCCTCCGGTCAGGCGACGCCTCAGGGCTTGTGCGACCAGCGCACATTCGTCAGTGTCGGCATAGGCCGTGCTCACCGCAGCCTGCGCGTCCGCATCAGTGATACCGAGCTGACGGAGCTCCAAAATGGTACGTCGCGGGCTCCGCATCTTGAGTGTGGCGGCGTCGTGCGCGAACGCGGCGGCGGCCCGCTGGTCGTTCAGCGCGCCGTCGGTCTGCAGCCGGTGGAGCGCGGCGTCCGTTTCCGCTTCTGAAAAGCCTTTGCGGGTGAGGCGTTCACGGAGCTGCACGGAGAACAGCTCGCGCCGGCCAAGCATCCGGAGGCCCGTGAGAAAAGCGTCGGGTGTAGACCGGACGGACCCGCGGTCTCGGGTGGCGGTGCGTGGCCCCGGTGTCGGGCGGCTCACGCCGTCTGGGCGGTCTTGCGGTCAGCGTGGACGTAGGTCAGCCAGCCACGCGTGTCTGGGAGCTGCCCGTTGATAATGTCGAAGAACCGCTTCTGAATGGCCGCTGTGATCGGACCGCGAGAACCGGATCCGATCGTGATCTTGTCGACCGTTCGGATCGGTGTCACCTCGGCGGCTGTCCCGGTAAAAAACACCTCGTCAGCGATATACAGCGCTTCGCGAGGTTGGACCTCTTCTCGCACGGGGAGTCCGAGGTCTCGAGCCAGTGTCATGATGACGTCTCGGGTAATACCGGGCAGTGTCGCGGTTGAGATCGGCGGAGTGGTCAGCGCACCGTCCCGCACGAGGAACAGGTTTTGCCCGCTCCCCTCACTCAAGTTGCCGGCTTGGTCGAGCGCAATGCCCTCAGCGTATCCGTTGAGCATCGCCTCCATCTTGATCAGTTGCGAGTTCGCGTAGTTCGCGGTCGACTTTGCGAGGGAAGGGAATCGATTGGCAGCCCCACGTCCCCAGGAGCTGACCTGGACATCAACGCCATGTTCCAGCGCGTCTTTTCCAAGATACGCCCCCCACTCCCACGTGAGAATGGCGGCCTCCACCGGACACGCGAACGGGTTGACGCCAAGTTCCTCGTAGCCCCGGTAAATGAGCGGGCGAATATAGCACGCGCGATACCCGTTGTGTCTGATGGTGTCGAGAACCGCAGTCTCGAAATCTGACTGCGGCATGTCGTAGCTCATCCTGTAAATCTTGGCTGAGTCGTAGAGACGTCGGATGTGCGTGTCGAGCCGGAAGCAGGCGGGACCCTCGGGGGTGTCGTAGCAGCGCGCGCCCTCAAAGACTCCGCTGCCGTAGTGCACAACGTGGGCGCCGACATGAATCTTTGCGTTGGCCCAATCGACGAACGTGCCGTTCATCCAGATTTGGCCTGATCCGAAGCTCATACGCGGAGTTTACATTACTGGATCTCGCTACAAAAGGGACACCGATCGGTCCGCGCGTGCAACGGCTTTCGACATTGCCAGCAGAATCGCTTGGTTGGGGATTCGCGGGCGCGAAGGCGGTGCTGCACACCGCGGGCCGAGTCCGCCTCGTCCATCGGTTCCCCGTTGCCTTTCCCGCCGATCGCGGAGGAGTCATGGAGAGGATGAGCCGCGGGTCGGGGTGTGTCCAGAGCGTTCAGGTCGTGGAGCAGGTCGCCCGCTCGCTGATAGCGTCCGGAGATGTCGGGTGTCATCGCTTTGAGCACGATGTCGTTCAGCGGTCGCGGGATGGCTGGGTTCCGAAGCCGCGGAGCCTTGAGCATCCCGCCCCGTTTGAGTCGAGGGAGGTCCGCGGGGCTGGGCGTGTCATATGGCAACTCCCCGGTCAGCATCTGATAAAACGTGACACCCAGCGCATACAGGTCAGAGGCAAAGACCGCTTTTCCTTCGAACTGCTCGGGAGGCATGTAGGGCGGGCTGCCGATGACCGTCGTTCCGTGGGCCGCGATCTCGAGGAACCGAGACGTCCCAAAGTCGGCGACCTTGAGAACGCCGGTGCCCGAAACAAGGACGTTGGGGGGACGTAGGTCGCGATGGACGACGCCCTGCTGGTGGGCGTGATCGACGGCGAGTGCGATCTGACGCGCGTACGCTGTAGCGCGAGCGGTATCGAGTGCCCCGTCACGGGCGATGACATCGTCAAGCGTTTCGCCCTCAACGTATTCCATGACGATAAAAAAGACGTTCTCTTGCTTTTCAGCCGTGGTAATCGAGACGATATTTGGATGGTCGAGCGTTGCGAGAAGGCGAGGTTCCCGTAATAGCTCGGCGAAGTTGAGATTTTGTTTGTGCGGAACTTTGATCGCGACGTCCTTGTCGATCCACGTGTCTCGCGCGAGATAGACCGCGCCGAATCCGCCGCTGCCAAGCGGTGAGACGATCTTGTACTTGCCGAGGGTCTGGCCACGAAACAGCATAGCGGTCGGGTGTCTAAAGCTTACAGATCTCCCCACGCGAACTGCAGAACAGATAGGGCGACCACAGGTACGGCGTCGGCACGCAGCGTTCGTGTGCCGAAGGTCACCGGCTCGGCGCCTTCGGCGGTTGCATGCGTAAGCTCAGCATCAGTCCAACCGCCTTCTGGACCGACCGAAAGTGTCGCAGAGGATGGTGGAGCGCGGTGCCGCCATTTTTCTGGTCCCGCCGCTGCGCAGACGTGCCCGGGTTCAACCAAGATGAGATGTGTGGTGTTCGCAAGCTGCGACAGATGCTCGTCGAATGATGCAACCTCTCGCACATGTGGCACAAACGCTCGTCCCGATTGCTTGGCCGCGGCGATTGCCACGCGTTGCCATCGCGAATGCAATGCAGGGCGGAGCGCCGCAGACTTCCGCATGTCAGTATACGTGGTCAGCAGCGGCTGAATCGTCGCCACGCCGAGCATCGTCGCGTCACGCACGACCGCATCGAAGTGTCGGCCCTTGAGCACGGCCTGAGCGAGGGTGACGGCGACTTCCGGCTCAGGCGTCGGATCGATCGACGTCTGGGTCTCAACGAGCACTCCGGTCCGGCTCACCGTATCGACGCGCGCCGTGAATTCATGACCGCACCCGTCAAAGACGCGGATGGCTGCTCCCGCTTCCAGTCGAAGCGCGCGCGTCAGATGTGAGGCCTCTTCGTCCGGTAAGCGCAGTCGTTGGCCGGACGCGAGCGTCTCTGGCACATAAAAACGATGGGCCATTGTTTTGTCGTTGTTGGTCCCCTGCAACCGCAATGTCTTGCACAAGTACAAGGCGGGGCATTCCGCCTGCCGGCTTTACTCCTCGGTCACAAATAGCCCATGTGCTCCCTCGTCATGCCTAGCCAGGAGCCGGGCGCCGCGCCCGGGATTTACGCAAGACATTGCCGTTGCAGGGGACCAGACCGGTGCGAAAGACGAGACATGCCCAGTCACCGTCTCGTGCGCTCGACAGTCGTCTCGCCTGTGAAGTGAACGCGTCGGTGACTCCAGCGATGTCATCGACAGCCAGACCACTGAGAATGAGAGTGCCCTCCGGAATCGCCGCGCCGGTGATGGCCCGCGCGAGACGGGTCAGCACCCCACTGGTCAGGTTCGCCAGCACGAGGCTTGCGGGTCGCGGCGCCGGTGCGACGCCGAGTTCGTCGTGCTGTATTGCTACGAGATCACGGACGCCATTGACTGCCACGTTTTCCTTCGCGCAGCCAACGGCGTCCGGGTCGTTCTCGAGTGCGAGCACGTTCGCCGCTCCGAGCTTGGCTGCGGCGATCGCCAGCACACCCGACCCGGTGCCGATGTCGGTGACTGTCGATTGAGCGGTGAGATGCTCCTGTAGCGCGAACAGACAGAGACGGGTGGTGGCATGATGGCCGGTCCCAAAGCCCATCGACGGACGAATGACAATCCGCACCGTCCGTGCATCATCGACCGGGAGGTCCCACGGTGGCGCCACAACCAGACGCCCCGCCCGGATGGCCCGCAGCCCGGCTTGTGTCCTCGCCGCCCAGGTATCCCCGTCGTCCACCACGTCCACTGGTCGAACGCTGACGAACCGTCCGAAGTCGGTCGTGATGGCGGCCGCGGCCTGTGCGCGGTCGTTCGCGTTGAAGAAGAACACTCGGCGCCGCGCGAGACGACTGGGGTTGGGACAGTGGGGCGTGGGGACCCAGGGATCCACGGCGATCGCAAACGGTCGGAAGTCGTCAATGACGGCGTCGATGAGGTCGCCGAGATCTCGCTGGTTCACTCCGTCTGGGCCGCCCGGTGCATTGTTTCGACTTTCCACGTCCAGCGCTGGCCGGCGCTTGACCACGGGCGTCTCAGCCGAAGATGTCGCGGACCCGGTCAAAGAAAGGGCGGTCGTCGCCGTTCTGGGACCGGTCTGGGAGCGGGGAACGAGGTTTCGAGAATTTGTCCGGCATCGTCTCGTCAAGCTGCTCGACGAGGGTCTTCTGGGTGCGCGAGAGCGATGTAGGGACGAGCACCTGCACCGTGACGTAGAGATGGCCACGGCCACGGCCGGACAAACTTGGCATGCCCCGGTTGGCAATTCTGAGCTTGGCGTCCGGTTGCGTCCCCGCGGGGACAGAGAGCGCTTCTTCCCCTTCTAGGGTAGGAATCTGAATCGTGGCTCCGAGTGCCAGGGTGGGAAACGAAACAGGGATTTGGCACCAGAGGTCGTCGCCATCGCGTTCGAAAAACAGGTGCGCTTCCACATCGATGACGACATACAGGTCGCCGGCGGGTCCGCCGCGCCCGCCATGCTCACCTTCACCTTGTAGACGGAGACGTTGTCCGCTGTCGATTCCGGCCGGAATCTTGACCGTCAGCTTCCGCGTGAGTTCGACCCGACCCTGGCCACGACATGAGGTGCACGGGTTCTTGATGACCTTGCCAGCCCCCCGACACTGCCGGCACGGACGCGCGACGGTTAGAATTCCCTGCTGATAGCGAACCTGTCCGTGGCCCCCGCACTGGGAGCATCGCTCGGGGCTCGAGCCGGGCTCCGACTGCGTCCCGTGGCAGCGCTCACAATTTTCGAGCCGCGGGATCTGCAGCGACGTCTCTGTTCCGGTCGCCGCTTCGGCGAAGGGAATCGTGAGGTCGTATCGGAGATCGCCCCCCCGGGCCTGGCCGCTTCGACGCCCGCCTCCGAACAGATCACCGAGACCAAAGATGTCACCAATCCCGCCAAAGATGTCGCCAAAGTCGGCGAAGATGGTGGGGTCAACGTCTGGGCGGCCAGAAGCGCCTCCGACCCCAGCGTGACCGAATCGGTCGTAACGTTGCCGCTTGTTCGTATCCGCGAGCACGGCATACGCTTCGGCTGCTTCTTTAAATCGTTCCTCCGCATCGCTGTCGCCGGGATTTCGATCCGGGTGATTCTGCAAAGCGAGCTTGCGATACGCGCTCTTTACTGTCCCGGCGTCGGCTGACTGAGAGACGCCAAGAATCTCGTAGTAGTCTCGCTTGCTCACGCCTTGGCCACCCGCACCATGGCAGCTCTGAGGAGACGGCCCCGTACCGTGTAGCCACGTCTCAACTCCGCGGTGACTTCGCCGTCACTGTGTCCTTCACTGGTGTCCACCGCGACCGCCTGATGATAGTTGGGGTCGAAGTCCGCGCCGAGGGCTTCGATCGCAGTGACGCCACGTTTTTCCAAGATCTCCATGAGGTGCTTCTGGATCAACTCCACCCCTTCGCGATACGAAGTCACCGAGGTCGACTCCGGAGTGACCGCTAGGGCACGTTCCAAATCGTCGACGATCGGCAAAAGGTCCGACAACAAATCCGCCGCCGCAGACTGCTGCAACTCGAGTCGTTCGCGGTCCGCACGTTTTCGAACGTTGTCTAACTCGGCGGCCTTGCGAAGAAGAAGGTCCTGAAACTCGTCGCGCTGTCGGCGAAGTGTGGTGGCGTCGGACTCCGTACCGACGTCGGCTGCGTCTCCGGCATCTTCCGCACCGCCACTTTCGACCTCACGGGGGTCATCGTCGGCGTCCGCATAGTCGCCTCCCGGCGCCCCGTCGTCGTTGGCTGGTGCAGATGCGCTGGCGTTGGCCTCCCCATCGGCACTATCCGCATGCTTCGCCTCATTGGCCCAGGTTGGGCTCGAGGGTTCCACCGCCGCCGGGTCGGGCGCGCCTACAACGAGCTCCGAATCAGCGGCCGCCGTCTTGCTGTCTTCTGTCATGGCTTGTGGGGCGCGGTGACCCCTGCTCGAACAGCACGCGACTCACTGCGCCCGAGATTTGGTCCACTGCTGAAATCGCGTGGGAGTAACGCATTCGTCGAGGCCCAATCACGCCAACCCCGCCGGTCCGGCTGCCATCGACGTAGGTTGACATCACAAGGCTGAAGTCCTTCATCTCCGGCGAAACGTGCTCGCCGCCGATCACCACCGTCAGACCGCGCCCGTCGATATATTCAGTGAGAAGTCGAACGAGCTGGTCCTTGTGCTCGATCATCATCAACAGGTCGCGAAGTCTATCGAATGAGACGCTCGCCTCGTCGTCCGACACATCGTCGAGTAGGAACCCAGCCCCTTCGAGAAAGACGTGGTTGGCTGGCACCATGCCCTCGAGCGTCGAACTCGCCAGACGGAGGGCACGCGAGAGGAGCTCGTTATAGAGCATGCGTTCGTGCCGAAGCTGTTCGACAATGGTGGTGCGCACCTGCCAGAGGGGCAAACCCGCGAGCTCAGCGTTCAGATAGTTGGCGCCCTGCGTGAGCTCAGAAGCTTTCACGGCTTCGCCCAGCTCGATGACCTTGTGCGCGACTTCGGTATCGGTTTCGACGACCACGAGAATCTTCGCGCCGTCGAGGGGGACAAATTCGATGTGGGTGAGGGTCTCGTCAGCCGCAGGCATCATCGCAAAGCTGAGGTGATGAGAGACTCGCGAGAGCTCGTGGGAGACATTGGACAGTACGTCGCTCACAGTGCCAGCTTGACGAAGACGGGCTTCAATTCCCGGTTCAACCGTGGTCGAGTTTCGTGAATCCAGCAAGAGATCCACATAGACGCGATAGCCCTGATCCGTCGGGACGCGACCGGCTGACGTATGCGGTTGATGCACATAGCCACGATCCTCGAGGCGAGCCATGACTTGGCGCACGGTGGCCGATGAACAGCCAAAGCCTCCGTGCTCGGCCAACCAGAGCGACGAGACGGGCTCTCCGCGCTCGATGAACTGCTGGACGAGCGCCGCCAACATTCGACTCGAACGGTCGGCGAGGTCGCCGCGAGGACCGGACTGGATCACGATGGGTTCACCACAGCTCGCGATAGCTCCCGGGGTGACCATCTGAGCGGCGCGACCGATTGGTTCTCCGTTTGAGCTGTGTCGACGATCTTGCCGTACTTGACCGCGATGAGCTCAGCGAGAATGCTGACCGCGATTTCCTGCGGTGACACGGCGCCGATGTCAAGGCCTACCGGTGCGTGCACGTTACGAAGGCTTTCGACCGGGAGCGACGCGTCCTCTTCTTGGAGCGCCTCGTAAAGACGAGCCACCTTGGCTCGACTGCCGATCAATCCCAAGTATCGAAGCTCTCGCGGGGCCAGCGCTCGCAGCGCATCGAGGTCATGGGTGTGACCACGGGTCAAAATCACGACGTAGGAGTTGGCAGGAAATGTGGCCTCGGTCAGCCACGTCGGAATCGACTCGACCAGCACCTCGTCGGCTTCGGGAAACCGTTCGGCGTTCGAAAACTTCTCCCGATCGTCCAAAACGTGAATCTTGAATCCTACGGGTGCGGCAGCTTTCGCGAGGTAATAGGCGACGTGTCCGGCTCCGACCAGATACAAATGAGGTGCACCCTCGAGTGGTTCGATATACACGTCCATTTGCCCCCCACAGATCAGACCGGATTCCTCGGCGATGTCGTCAGACAACTCGTAGCGGGCAACCAGCGGCTTGTGGGTCTCGAGCGATTTTCGGGCCTTCCAGAACGCGTCGTTCTCGTAGCATCCGCCGCCGATCGTGCCGACGGTCCGACCGTCCGCAAACACGAGCATCTTTGCGCCCACGCGTTGCGGCGTCGAGCCCTCCGTCCGGATGATGGTGACCAGCGCTGCCGACTCGCCGCGACGGAGTGTTTCGTCCACCGCTCGGAACACGTGTTCGCTCATGGGGTTATTGGCTCACAGTCTCAACCCCCGCGGGCCATTCGCGTCGACGGGCTGAATGGTCATCCACGGGATACCATTGATTATATCGGCAGGAGCCAGTGTTGGCCGATTCCAAGGGGTAACTCGGCCAACAAACGCTCGACGACATGCGGACCAGACCGGTTCAACAGGTAGAGAAAGCCGACCGCCCGTTCCTGAGGCGCGCCGTCGGGGAAGGCGATGGCACGAGCGTGCTGAAACTGTCGGCGGAGCGTTTCGTCCCGTCGCTTCGCGGCCTGTACGACTTTCCCGCGGAGGGTGCCGAGGTCTCGGGTCATGCGGGTGGTGGTTGTGTCCACTGCCCCCGCCAATGTCGAGTCCACGGCGGCGACCTCGTGTCGAATCGTCGCGAGTCGCTCCCGGACCAGGTGGTCAGTCGTCGTGAGGGCGTCTTCGACGGATGCCGGGAGGAGTGACGACGCCAAGCGGTCGAGCACGTGGTCGTCCTGGGCTTGCAGGTCGGCGAAGACGAGGTCTTGACGGTCGAGAAACTTTTCGGTTGCGCGGTCTACGAAGGTCGCGGTGGCGCGTGGATAGACGACAGGCATCGGTACGTCGAAGGCGTCGTACACATCCAGGAGTTGACCGAGATAGGCCAGCTCACTCGGACCGGCGACATAGGCGATGCTCGGAAAGAGGGCATCCTGGACGATGGGTCGGAGGAGCACGTTCGGGCTGAACGTCTCCGGTTTTGACCGCACCCGCGTCAACAGCTCGTCTCGCGCGACCCGCGTGCCATTGATGGTGAACGCGACGGTGTCGGCCGGGTCGTATCGAATCGGATACCGGCCACCGTCGAGCGAGAAGAGCGCCACTCCATGCTCGGCCGGTGTGACCTGCGCATGATACCCAAGTGCCGTCAAACGTATTCCGGCGGCACCCGCTACCCGTGCCGTTTCGCCGGGTCGCTCCAGCTCGCGCTCGAAGAGATCGGCTGTCAGCGACTTTGCGGCCGGGTCAGATGCGTCGAATACGACGAGACCGTGGGGACCGAGCACCTCGTCGAGCCACTGGCAAAACGCGGTTACGATACCGGTCTCGGGCCGATAGATGGCACTCAGTCGGTCGAGGAGAGGCTCGGAAAACTCGGTCTCTGGCAGAGCGCTGCGTAGGGCCGAGACGGCGTCGGTCACCGCGTCGGTCAACCGCCAGCCCGATGCCGGGAGACCTTCGGTGGCGGGTTGAGGAACGGAAACATGACGAAGCGCGGAATCCGCATCCAATACCGAGGCTGTGCTGATCTCTGCGAGGTCGTGATCGTCCGCGTCAACCCAGAAGATCGGGACCACGGGTGCTTCGTGTTTCTCACTAATCCGGCGGGCTAGTTTGATGGTAGTGAGCGCCTTGAGCAGCGTGTAGAGTGGTCCTCCAAAGAGCGCGGCTTGTTGCCCGGTAACCACGCACACGGTGGCCGGGTCACGGAGACGCTCGGCATGTGACTGGGCGAGTGCCGGTGCCTGCCGCGCTGCGAGTTGGGCGACAACTATGTCAGCCGTCCCAGACCGCGCGGGCCGCTCGCGCCGAGCGTCGATTGCACGCGGCCAGACGTCGGAGCCCGAAGGGGCATGGACAAAAAATTGGTCGAGCGGCTCGTGCGCGTGGCAGTAGTCCCGGACAAACCGGGCCGGCCACGACAGATCTCGGAGATCGACCGAGGCGCAGGGGGGCTCCACAATACCTGGCGAGCGCTCGGACGTCACGTCCTCGTACTGTTTCAAAGGGGAAGCGGGCTGTCAACCTCCGGCGACGTCCCGAGGTCATCTTTCGCAAGAACGCGTCACTCGTGGTCGCGCGTCCGTGATACCATGAGCTCAGTCTTCCCTTAGGAGTTCCACCGCTGACTCCCGCCGACACCAGTTCTTTTGCCGCGCCTGGTGCCTTCGGACCATTCCGAGTGATGCACCAGATCGGGGTCGGTGTCCTTGGCCCCGTTTTCCGGACCTTTGAACCAGACGAAGACCGTCTGGTTGCCGTCAAAGCGTTTCATCTGGACATTACCCCCGAGCAGAGTAGGACACTCGTTGACGCGCTCGAGCGGTTGGTAGGGTCTGGCCTGTCTCATCCGGGCCTTGTCTCGCCGATTGCCGCCGGATTGCAAGACGATGTCCCGTATTTGGCTCAGGAATTTGCCGCCGCTGAATCGCTCGACGTCGGGATGCGTCACTACGCACCCGCGTCACCCGAAACGGCACTGTCATTTGTCAGCAGAATCGGCGAGGCGATTGACGCCGCTCATACTCAAGGTGTCGTGCACGGCGCGCTCCATCTCCGGGACATCTTCGTAACACCCGACGAGGCACGGGTGACAGGCTTTGGTGTCGTGCGTGCGCTCGAAGAGCTGCGTCTTGCCGGACCGATACGGCGGCCCTATACCGCGCCTGAGGTGATTGGAGGACGGGCGTGGGCAGGCGCGGCCGACGTGTTTGCGTTGGCGGCGGTCGGGTACGAGCTTCTCACCGGCAGACGCGCCGCCGGCACTGGTGAACAGGTCATCGCGCGCTTGCGTTCGCTGGAGGGTGTCGCTGACACCGACGCTCTGCAGGCCGTGTTTGCGACAGCGTTGGCAGATGGTCCAGACGATCGGTTTTCCAGTGCGGCACGGTTCGTCGCTGCGCTCGAAGCGGCCGTGGGGCAGCCGGCCGGCGAAGGCGCTCGAAGCTTGGAGGACGACGAATCGGGCATGTCCGGGTTGGTCGTGCCGCCGGTCGATTTTCTCGCCGGCTTAGACATCCACGCTGATACGCCGGCGGCGCTGGGGTTCCCCGCCGAGTCGGACACAATGGCAGACGCTTCCCACGTGGGGGATGACTCGGCCGTTCCGGCCGACAGCCCGGTCACGGTGGACACAACGAAACTTGACACCGAAGACGACGACGAACTCGTCCCTGATGAAACCGAGGACGACGCCGAGGATAGCTCCGGTGACGAATTTGGAGACAACCCTCGGGACGCGCACGAAGAAGACGAGAAAGAGACCGATGCGGCGGACCTCGATGCCGCCGGTGATATCGGCGATGTTGACGCCTTGGACGTAGCTTTTGGCTCTGACGAGGAGGGGGACGACCTCCCCGACAACGACTTTCATCTTGAGCCCGAGGTGACCGCCAGCGCTGTCCCGCCTGACGACACAGCCGCCGAGCCCTCTACAGACTGGGAGCCTGAACAGCGCGACTCTTCAGGGGAGAGGTTCTCCGCGGATGACCTTTTTGACGGTGACCGCGCGGATGATTCGTTTGGTCACCCAGGTGCGCCGACCGAGCCTGAAGGCTACCCCCTCGAACACGGCACCCGGATTCTTCCGCCCGAAGCCTACGAGTTTCCGGACGATGACCGTCCCGTGTGGACCCGTCGACCGTTTCTGCTTCTGCTGCTCGCGGTGGTAGTGGTTGGTGGCTTGGCCTATTTCACGGGTGGCGCCCTGAGTCCGGACACCGAACCCGGGGCCGAGGGTGACAGCGCTGAAGCATCGGATGGACCCGCTGGTGGCCAAGGCGCGCAGAGTCAGAACGCCCCGACCGCCCCCGGTGACGGCGCGCTCGGCGAGGAGGAGGCCGGTCGCGAGGTCGATTCGGGCGCCGTGAACGACCCCGATGTTGGTCTTGACGCAGCGGATAGGACCGGTGCCGCGTTTGATCCGACCGCAACGGCGGCTGGCGAGAGCACCGGCGCGGCCGATCGACCGGCCGCCGCGCCACCGGTAGTGTCGACCCCCCGGGGAGCCGATGTGGCGACGGCGCGTCGCCCGCTGCCGGCCCCTGCCCGAGTCGACGAAGACGGGGTGCCCTCAGCCCCCGCTCGGGTGCTTGCACCGGCCGAGCCGGTTCCCCTGCCTTCGCCGGATACAAATCAGTCGCAAGGCAATTCTGGATGGTTGCTCGTGCGGACCGTGCCGGTGGCGGCCATCGTCGAAGTCGACGGCGTGAGTCGAGGCACAACCCCGTTGTCGGTTTCCGATGTCGGGTTTGGCGAACATGAAGTCGCGGTGTCTCGCAACGGCTACGACACCGTGACACAGGTGGTCACGTTTGGTCCGTCGAACACGGTAGTGTCGTTGGGTGTCGAGCTGGTGCCCAATGGGTCTGTGGCTCCCGAAATTGTCCCGCCGGCCCCAGGGGTGGAGCCCTCCGGTCCTGTCGCGGCCGTCAGCGTTGATTCACGACCTTCGGGCGCCCGGATTGTAGTGGACGGCACTCCCTTCGGTGTGACTCCGGCTGTCGTGACTCTGGGCTTTGGAACCTATGAATTGCGCCTCGAACTGGATGGCTATGAACCGTGGGCGTATGAGGTGACGGTGACCGCGTCCGAAGATATCCGCATCGCTGCGTCACTGGAACGCGCGACGCGATGAACGCCGTTCTCGCGCTCGAAAACGGGCGATGGTTTCGGGGTGACTCGGTCGGCGCGGAGGGCGAGACTACCGGGGAAGTGGTCTTCAACACCAGCATGACTGGCTATCAGGAGGTGCTCACCGACCCTTCCTACTCTGGTCAGTTGGTCACCATGACCTGCCCGCACATTGGCAACTATGGCGTCACCTCCGAAGATATCGAGTCGCGGGGACCCCAAGTTGCGGGATTCGTTATGCGTGCGCACTCGCCGATTGCCAGCAATTGGCGGGCTAGCGGCACACTCCAAGAATACCTACGCGACCACCGCGTGGTGGCGATAAGTGGGATCGATACCCGAGCGCTGACCCGGGTGCTGCGGACGTCTGGGGCCATGCGGGGCGCGTTGGCTACGGGGACCGTCGACCCCCAGGATTTGGTGACGCGGGCCCGGAACGCACCAACAATGGAGGGTTGTGACCTCGTCCAGGGCGTCACCTGCGCCGAGCCGTTCGAGTGGGATCCCTCGACAGACCGAGGGTCGATCGGATTTGAATTACAACCCGAGCGTCGCACGAAACAACGTCTTCGTATCGCGGCTTATGACTACGGGATGAAACGGAACATTCTTCGCCGGTTTTCCGCCTACGACTGCGATGTGACGGTCTTTCCGGCTGCCACGCCCGCCAGTGACCTCCTGGCCACCCGCCCTGACGGGGTGTTTCTGAGCAACGGTCCCGGAGATCCGGCGCCGCTCGACTATGCCATCGACAACGCGCGGGCTCTGGTCGATTCGGGCGTCCCGACCTTCGGCATTTGCCTCGGGCATCAGATACTCGGACAAGCGATGGGCGCGTCCACCTACAAACTGAAGTTTGGTCATCGGGGCGGCAATCATCCGGTCAAGAATCTTCACACCGGACGGGTCGAAATCACGTCGCAGAACCATGGGTTCGCGATTGATGCCGACTCGGTACCGAATGACATCGAGATTACCCACACCAATTTGTATGACGGGACGGTCGAAGGGCTTCGCCACAAGACACGCCCTGTCTTTTGCGTCCAGTATCATCCGGAGGCGTCGCCCGGACCGCACGACGCAGACTACCTTTTCTCTCTCTTCCTTCACGAAATGGACGACACGCCACTCGGCTCGTCCGTGTCTGCCCGCTGAGCCCTCGTCGCACCCACATTCCACTTATGCCTCGTCGCACTGACCTCTCACGCATTCTCGTCATCGGGTCTGGTCCGATCGTGATCGGGCAGGCGTGCGAATTTGACTACTCGGGGACCCAGGCCTGTAAAGCTCTACGGAGCGAGGGGCTGGAAGTCGTGCTGGTGAACAGCAATCCGGCCACGATCATGACCGACCCCGAAGTAGCCGACCGCACCTACGTAGAGCCGCTGACCTGGGAGATCGTCCGTTCGGTGATCGAGACCGAGCGGCCCGATGCGTTGCTCCCGACGGTGGGCGGACAGACCGCGCTCAATCTCGCGGTCGAGCTGGAAGAGCATGGAGTGCTCGAGGAGTTTGGGGTGACGTTGATCGGAGCCTCGATCGACGCGATCAAGGTTGCGGAGGACCGTCTCAAGTTTCGTGAGGCCATGGAATCGATCGGTGTCGAGAGCCCGGAGAGCGTTTATATCCGGTCGTTCGACGAGGCGCTCGAGCAGGTCGATCGATTCGGGTTTCCTGTGATCATCCGCCCATCGTTCACTCTGGGCGGTATCGGTGGTGGGATCGCCTACAACGTCGAAGAGTTTCGCGAGCTCGTCGAACGGGGGATCGAGCTGAGCCCGGTGCACGAAATCCTCATCGAGGAGTCGGTCATCGGCTGGAAAGAGTTCGAGCTCGAGGTGATGCGCGACGGTGCCGATAACTTTGTCGTCGTCTGTTCAATCGAGAATGTCGACCCGATGGGCGTGCACACGGGCGATAGCATTACCGTCGCCCCGGCCTTGACGCTCACTGACAAGGAATACCAACGGATGCGTGATGTCGCGCGTCGCATCATTCGACGGGTTGGGGTCGAGACCGGTGGGTCCAATATTCAGTTTGCAGTAAATCCTGAGGACGGTCGGATGTTCGTCATCGAGATGAATCCACGGGTGTCCCGCTCCTCTGCGTTGGCCTCAAAGGCCACGGGGTTTCCGATTGCCAAGATCGCGGCAAAGCTCGCACTCGGGTATCGGCTGGACGAGATTCCCAATGACATCACCAAGCTGACACCGGCGTCGTTTGAACCGACGATTGACTATGTCGTCGTAAAAATCCCGCGCTGGACTTTCGAAAAATTCCCCCAGGCTGACCGGACGCTGACGACCCAGATGAAGTCGGTCGGGGAGGCGATGGCCATCGGCCGCACGTTCAAAGAAGCGTTTCTGAAGGGAATGCGCTCGCTGGAATTGGGAAAGAGTGGTCGCGTTTTTTCTGGAGACGTCGACAGCGAGGGGATCGATGAGGCGGTGCTTCAGCGCCAACTCGTCTCGCCGAATGACCGCCGAATATGGGCCGTGTTTCGCGCTCTCGAGCACGGGTGGTCGGTGGACCGGGTGCACGAGGCGACCCGGATGGACCACTGGTTTCTCACGCAGTTTTCAGAGTTGGTGGAACTGAAGCGGGCGGCCGCGTTGGTCGATTTCCGAGAGATGTCCGTCGAGCTTTTGCGCGAGCTCAAACGCTCCGGATTTGGCGATGAAGAGGTCGCGTCACTGGCCGGCGTCACACCCGAGCTGATGACGGAGCGGCGCCGCGAGGAGGGGCTTCGTCCGGTGTTCAAGCGGATCGACACCTGCGCCGCTGAGTTCGAGTCGTTCACACCGTATCTCTACAGCACATACGAGACCGAGTGTGAAGCGGAGCCAAATGATCGCCGGAAGGTCGTCATTCTCGGGAGTGGGCCGAATCGTATCGGGCAAGGGATCGAGTTTGACTACTGCTGTTGTCATGCGGCCTTTGCGCTCCGGGACGAAGGCTATGAAACGGTCATGATTAACTGCAATCCGGAAACGGTGTCGACCGACTACGACACGGTCGACCGGTTGTACTTTGAGCCGCTCACGCACGAGGATGTCAGTGCGGTGATCGAGTGCGAACGCGCCGGTGGAGCGGACGTGTCATGTATCGTGCAGTTTGGTGGTCAAACCCCGCTGAAGTTGGCCCTTGGTCTCCAGAACTCGGGGATCTCCATCATCGGGACGTCTCCGGACTCCATCGATCTCGCAGAAGATCGGGAGCGGTTTGCAAAGCTCTTGTGGGAGTTGGGGATTCCGCAAGCCGCCAACGGGATGGCGACATCGAGGGGCGAGGCGCGAAAGGTGGCCGACACCATCGGTTACCCAGTCATCGTCCGACCCTCGTATGTGCTGGGCGGTCGGGCCATGGCCATTGTGTATGACGCCGGTGGGCTGGACCGGTATATGACCGAAGCGGTCGACGCATCTCCAGAGCGACCGATTTTGGTCGACAAGTTTCTGGAGGACGCGTTCGAGCTTGATGTCGACGCGGTGGCCGATTCCACTGGCAGCGTGGTCATCGGCGGCATCATGGAGCATATCGAAGAAGCCGGTATTCACTCCGGTGATAGCTCGTGCGTGGTTCCGCCCTATTTGGTGCCCGAGCGTCACTTGGAGGTGATCCGAGACTACACGCGTCGCGTCGCTCGCGCGCTCAAAGTCATCGGGCTGTTGAATATCCAATTTGCGATCAAGGGCGACACGGTCTACATCATCGAGGTCAACCCTCGTGCGTCTCGCACCGTCCCCTACCTATCCAAGGCTACCGGGACCGCGCTCGCCAAGGTTGCGGCCCAGGTCATGGTTGGCAAGAGTCTGACCGACCTGGGTCTGCTCAAGGACCTCGACGTGGCCGGAGTGTTTGTCAAAGTGCCGGTGTTTCCGTTTGTGCGGTTCCCGGGGGTCGACACGTTACTCGGGCCAGAGATGAAGTCGACCGGTGAGGTCATGGGGGGCGCCCCGAACTTTGGCGCCGCCTATCTCAAAGCCCAGCTGGCGGCGGGGCAGCGACTGCCAGACACCGGGAAGGCCTTTATCAGTGTCAACGACAAAGACAAAGCCAACGTCGTCGGGGTCGCTCGCGATCTCGCCGAGCTTGGGTTTGTCTTACTGGCGACTCGCGGGACCGCGGCCTATCTACGAGCCCACGGTCTGGCAGTTGAGTACGTGTGCAAGATCAACGAGGGGCGTCCCCACATTGGGGACAAGTTGCTCAATCGCGAGATCAACTTGGTGGTCAATACTCCGCTTGGTCGCGAGTCGTTCTTTGATGACCTCGCGGTGCGTCGGATCGCCATGACGCTTGGCGTGCCCTGTGTCACGACCCTCACCGGCGCTGCGGCCACCGTGAGCGCTATCCAGGCGCTGCGGGCAGAAAAGCTCGGGGTGCGACCGCTTCAGGATTACCACGCGCGCGGACGGACGCCGGCCGCGTAGCTGCCCGCGCGATGCGCGCTTCAATTCTGTAGGCTGTAGTAAAAGCTGCCTCGCACGGCCGTCCACTAGTCTCCGTTCCGCGGGAGTGCCCCGGGCGGCGCGCTCCTCGGTCGCTACTGCCGAATGTGCTCCCTCGCCGCGCCTTGCCGGGAAGGCATCGCACCTCGCGAATCAGTCTGCGCATGACTGTTACCGGCCACGAGTGGACTCACGCAAAGAGCCCGTCTGTCACCGGGTGTCGCAGAAGCTGCGCCCAGACCCGAGGCAGTGCGGCGCATTTACTGACATGCCCAAAAGGTCTTCTGATATTGACTGGGCGGGCCCAATGGTTGCCGCGGCCTGTCGCTTGCACTCCGGTGTAGCTGTGTCCCTCCCTGCGTTGCCTCCGGCCGTCGCTCTCATCGCCGGTGTCACCTTCGGTTGGTATCGGCCGGAGTCGGGACTTGGCGGAGCCGCCGGGGCGGGAATGGTTGTCGTGGCGTGGATAGCCACCGGGCTGGCGCTCGGGTCGAGCCGAGGCAGCGGGCGGTCGGCTGAGCAGTGGGTTTGGCATCGGTCCGCGCGGTTGTGACGACCTCCGTCTCGCGACCCGCATCGTATTTCTGGACGTCGACCAGGCTGATGCGACACTGGTTCTCACACCCTCGGGTCAGTCATTGCTGGTTGACGCCGGTGGCCGCCCCGGTCCGGGTGAAACATCCGTCGTGGGCGAGCGAGTGGTGTCGCCGCTTCTCTGGGCGGAGGCTGTGGAGCGTCTCGACTACCTCGTGCTGACCCACGGACATTCGGACCACATTGGCGGCGCCCCCTCGGTGGTGGCCGATTTCCGACCGCGTGAAATCTGGGAAGGCGTGCCGGCGCCATCCTCCGAGCTCCTCCACGACATTCGGGTTGGCCCGGCGCGGGTCGGCAGTAGCTGACGACGAGTACAAGCGGGCGATACGGTCCAGCTTGGTGAGGTCGAGGTCCGAGTCGTGCATCCGCCGTTGCCCGATTGGGAACGGCCAGTCATTCGCAACGACGACTCGATCGTGCTCGAGATTCGCTATCGTGATGTCTCGGTCGTCCTTCCGGGTGACATCGGCGCAAAGGTCGAAGCCACGCTGGCCGGCGCGTTTTCTCCGGCCGGGGTTCGGGTGCTGAAGACGCCTCACCACGGGAGTCGGACGTCGAGCTCAGCAGGGTTTGTCGCTACCCTCAGACCGGATGTGGCGGTCGTCAGCGCAGGCCGGCAGAGCCCTTTCGGCCACCCTGCCCCGACGGTAGTGCGCCGTTACACTGATGCGGGGGCGCGAGTGTATCAGACGGGTATCGACGGCGCGGTTGTCGTGTGTACAAACGGCGCGCAGACCCGGGTCGAGACGACCGTTGGCACTCGGAGGTTCACGCTCGGACGTCTGTAGTGCTTGGATATCTCTAGCGCTCGGACCTCTGTAACACGCGGACGTATCTCACACGCGGGCGGTTCTAAGTAACGTCTCGAACGCTCGGACGTCTCTACTGCTCGGTCTCCGATGCTTTGACCTCTCGCCACGCCCGTTCCAGTTCATCGGCGCTCGCGTCCGCGATGGCGCGGTTGCTTGCCGCAAGCTGCCGTTCGAGCTCGTGAAATCGTTTTGCGAATTTCTGGTTGGCCCCCCGGATCGCGCTCTCGGGCTCGACACCCAGATGTCGGGCGAGGTTGACGACGGTAAACAGCAGATCGCCGAGCTCCTCCTCTACGTCTTCTGGGGTCCCGCCCTCAACCGCCTCTTTCAGCTCGGTGAGTTCCTCGTGGACCTTGTCCGTGACGGCTCCGCCATCAACCCAGTCAAAGCCGACCGTCGCGGCTCGCTTTCCCATCCGATAGGCTCGAAGCAGGCCCGGCAGGGCCGTGGGTATACCTGCGAGGAGACCAGTTGCGTCACCTTCGGCGAGTCGCTCTTCCGCTTTGATCTCCTCCCACCGGCGTTTGACGTCCTCTGGCGTCTTCACGTTCTTGTTCTCGGGGGCACTGTCTTTCTCAAAGACGTGGGGATGCCTCCTGATAAGCTTTTCCGAGATAGCCTGAAGCGAATCAGAGAGCGAAAACGACCCTTCCTCCGCGCAGATCTGGGCCAGAAACACGGCCTCCAGGAGAAAGTCCCCGAGTTCGTCTCTCAGTGCCTGGACATTCCCGTTGTCGATGGCGTCGACAACTTCGTAGGCCTCCTCGAGGACAAACGGACGAAGGGATGCTACGGTCTGCTCGCGGTCCCACGGACACCCGTCGGGTGATCGGAGGATCCGCATGATCTCCACCAGGCGTTCGAGCTGATCACCAACAGAGGCCGATGGCGTAAGCGTGGGAGCGTGGGGCATCGAGTCCGTATGCTAGCATTCCGTTAGGGAATGCCGGACGTCACGTTCAACGCCTTTGTCGTATCGCTGGCGACAACGGCGGCCGTTCATTTTGGGGACGTGGCCGACCCGGTCACCGGTCAAACACCACCGCCAAACCTTGACGCGGCCGGTCAAGCGATCGATATGGTCATCCTCCTCGAGAAAAAGACCCGAGGGAACCTCACGGACGACGAACAGTTGTTTCTGACCCAAGTGCTCTTTGAGCTCAGAAATCGCTACGTCGAAGCGAAGAAGCCTGGCTCTTTGTAGGCGCAACCGCAGTCACGAATCTGTGCTCGTTACTTTTCTAGGGACTGGGACGTCGACCGGTGTCCCGGTCATCGGGTGTCACTGCGAGACCTGCCGCTCGTCGGATCCGCGTGACACACGGTGGCGCACGTCAGTCTATCTACGGTTCGACGACGGTCGCGCCGTCCTCGTGGATGCCACCCCCGACCTTCGGGCCCAAGCATTGCGTTTTGGCGTGGAGCGGGTTGACCTCATCCTGTTGACTCACGCCCATGCCGACCACGTCCTGGGTCTCGACGATGTTCGGGTCTACAACTTTCGTCAAGGCGCCGCGATTCCCTGTCAGGGAGACGCTCGCACGTTGGGTCAGGTGCGCCAAATGTTTGGGTATGTGTTTGACCCGTCGACCCCAAAGGGAGGGGGGCTGCCGCAGCTCACGCTGGCCCCCGTCGGTGGTCCATTCTCATTTGGCTCGACGGTCATGATCCCGGTGCCGATTCGGCACGGGCGACTCCCGATTCTGGGGTATCGGATTGGCGCGTTTGCCTATATGACCGACTGCAGCGAGATCCCGGAATCCGCGTGGCCGCAGTTGGAGGGGCTGGAGGTGCTCGTTCTCAACGCACTTCGACATCGCACGCATTCGACGCACTTCAATATCGACCAGGCGGTGGAGGCCGCCCGCCGGATCAACGCCCGCCAGACGTTCTTTACCCACATGTCCCACGACCTGGTTCATGAAAAGACCTGCGCCGAACTGCCCCCGGGAATGGCGCTTGCCTATGACGGGCTGGTGCTAACCGTGGGAGAAACCACCAGTGCGGACGCGCTGGAAGCCGCTTCCCGAGCGCTGTCCGACATGCACTGATGATGCCCGTATGGATGTGATTCACTATCCCGACGACACGTCTCCGGCTCAGTGGAAGGGCTCGATCGTGGCGCTGGGGAACTTTGACGGCGTCCACCGCGGACACAGCACGATCTTGGAACGGGTTCGCGCCCGGGCGACCGAGTTAGGGACTCGAGCCGGAATCCTCACGTTCGATCCTCATCCACCCCGCATCGTGCGCCCGGACAAAGCTCCGCCGCTTCTGATGACGCAGGAACAGAAGCTGGCCGCGGTGGCCGCGACCGGTCTCGATGGCGCCGCGGTGGTGCGCTTTACACCGGAAGTGTCGCGCTGGACACCCGAAGAGTTTGTCAACAACGTCCTCGTCGACTGGCTGCATGTGCGGGAAGTGTGGGTCGGGAGTAACTTTCTCTTTGGTCATGATCGCAGCGGGAACTTTTCGCAGTTGCGGACGCTCGGTGGTCGTTACGGGTTTATGGTCGAGAAGATCGACCCGGTTCGCTACAAGGAGTTTGTCGTCAGTAGCACGAGAATTCGACGACTGGTCATCGACGGCAACGTCGACGAGGCGGGGGCCTTGCTCGGACACCACTACACCCTTGAGGGCGAGGTCGTCACCGGGGCACGGCGCGGCCAGGCGCAGGGCTTTCCCACCGCCAACCTCCGGACCGCGAACGAGTTGGTGCCTCCCAACGGGGTGTATGCCACGACGGTGACCATTGATGGAGACATCTATCCCAGCGTGACCAATATCGGCGTGCGCCCAACCTTCGAATCTGCGGGCGCGCGGACGATAGAGACCCATTTGTTCGACTACGAGGGTGATCTGTATGGCGTGCGCATTGGATTGTCCTTTGTGCAGCGACTGCGCGACGAGGAGGCGTTTCCGGACGTGGAAGCACTCAAGCGACAGATTGCGAGTGACTGCGAGGCGGCCAAGACGCTGTTCTCGCGGATTTCGCTGTAACATACGGCGTTTGAATGAGTGACGAGATATCGCTCGATACACGAGCCCTCCAGTTTGATATTACCGTGCCATCCGACGAGCGGTTTCGCCCAGTGCTGGCGCCGATTTGTGAGAAGGTGGCCGGGCATGTGGGCTATTCGGAGACCGCGGCTACCGAGCTGGCCGAGGAAGTCGCCCGGGTCATCGACGGGCTCCTCGGCAGGGATGAGCTATCGTCGTCGTGCGACATCGACGTATCGGTTGTCACGACCGACCGCACGATCGAGTTTCATCTGGGAGCGAACGGCGTCCAGCTCCACACACTGACCAGGACGTTACCGGACGAGACATGACGGTTGCGGCCGGCCGTCTCCACTGCTTCCACGCCTGCCTCGTGACCCTTTTCGAATCCGTTGACACTCCGGGCAATTCTTCGTATCTGATCGTGTCCCATGCGTCTCTACAACACCCTGACCCGTAGTATCGAACCGTTTTCCCCGTTGCGGGATGACACCGTGCGCATGTATGCCTGTGGGCTGACCGTCTACGCGCGCGGGCACATCGGCAACTTCAGAACCTTCGTGTGTCTGGACATATTGCGTCGCACCTTGACCCACGTCGCAGGGTTTGGACTTCGTCACGTTGTCAACTACACGGATGTTGACGACAAGACCATAAAGGCCTCGCGTGAGGCCGGGGTGTCGCTGCGGGACTACACCGACCGATACATCGCTGCGTTTCGAGAAGATGCGGCGGAGCTGGGTATCGAAGCTGCGGATGACTATCCGCGTGCGACGGACGACGCCAACCTCAAGGCGATGGCCGAAACGATTCAGGCGCTCGAGACCCGAGGCCACACCTATCGCAGCGACGGATCGATCTATTTCAAAATCAGCACCCTCGACGGCTATGGGAAGTTGGCGCGTCTCGATCACGACGGGATACAGTCTGGTGCCCGCATCGACAGCGACGAATACGACAAACAAGATGCCCGTGATTTTGTCTTGTGGAAAGCGACGGGCCCCGACGAGCCGTCGTGGGATTTTGGTGTCGGTCCAGGGCGACCAGGTTGGCATATCGAGTGCTCGGCGATGGCACTGCGACTTCTGGGCGACCCTCCCATTGACATCCATGCGGGTGGCGTAGACCTCATCTTTCCCCACCACGAGAACGAGATTGCCCAGTCCGAGGGAGCGACCGGGCAGCCGTTTGTCCGTTTCTGGTTTCATGTCGAGCACCTCCTCTTGGCGCGCGGCAAGATGTCAAAGTCGGTGGGAAACGTGCTCAATGTGCGGGACGTGCTCGACGAAGGACACCGTCCGTCGGCGCTGCGCTACGTGCTGCTGTCGACGCACTACCGGAAACAGCTACGGTTTGCGTGGGACAGCCTCGAGCAGGCCGAAGAAGCCCTGACCAGAATCATGGATTGTCTCACCCGGCTCGCGACCATTTCGGTGGATGCGGAGCACCCCGAGATGACGACCCGAGTCGAGCAGGCTCGCACGGCGTTTGGCCGCCGTCTCCAAGACGACCTCAATACGCCCGGCGCGCTTGGCGTCGTGTTCGAGCTTGTGCGTGACGTCAATGCGGCCATCGACGCCGGAGAGATTGGCGTGTCCGACGCACGGACCATCCTGGCGATGTTCGACGAATTTGACAAAGTGCTAGGAGTCATCTCGCTTCGCCGAGCCGAAGAGGCCAGCCCTCCGGTGCCGGTCGACGAGATTACCCGCTTGATCGATGAGCGTCGTGCGGCCCGCGGTCGGCGCAACTTTGCCGAAGCCGACAGGATTCGCGATGAGCTCGCGGCTCGCGGTATCGTCCTCGAAGACGCCGCGGGTGGCACCCGGTGGAAGCGCGGCTAACCCCAGCGTGAACTCAGCGGCGGCGAGAGCGGCGTAGCGTGCGATAGCCCAATGGTCCTGGCATTGCATTCGCACCTCTGCGTGCCGACAAATCAAGACCATGAACTAGGAAGAACCGGGGAAGAGCTGGCGTGCCAGGAGCTTGCGCAAAGGGGGTACGCGATTCTTGCGCGTGGGTATCGGACGCGATATGGCGAAATCGACATCGTCGCGCAGGACCGGAGCGTGCTGGTCTTTGTGGAAGTGAAAACCCGTTCTAGCGTCGCCTACGGTGGTCCCCTGGCAGCGGTGACCCCGAGAAAACAGCAGCGCGTGATTCGGATGGCGCTCGACTATTTGGCCCGTCGGCGGCTGTCCGGTGTTCCGTGTCGATTTGACGTGGTTGGCGTTGCGGTCAAGGATGGCACCCCAGGAATTGAGGTCGTCACCGACGCCTTCGGACGGGGCGGATAGCTGAACCGCGTCCGCCCACGAGACGCGCAAAAGTCGCGGGAAAGGCCCTTCAGCTTGAAGCCGCGCCAGCCCGTGTGGTACCGTATTTTACGATCGGGGTGAGCGGGAATAACTCAGTGGTAGAGTGCGACCTTGCCAAGGTCGAAGTCGCCGGTTCGAATCCGGTTTCCCGCTCCATTTTCTCCGCGTTCAGCAATTTCCAAAAAACGGCGCCGTGGCCAAGTGGTAAGGCAGAGGTCTGCAAAACCTCCATCCCCGGTTCAAATCCGGGCGGCGCCTCCATTCTTTTCAACGACTTACGGGTGGGACCTGGCGCCGGGGCGCCAGGCGGTGGGCGAGTTGTGCCCGGAACTGTGCCCAGGACGATCCGGCCGTGTCGCGGCGCCCCCGCCAGATGTGCCCCAATTTGAGGTAGCGGCCGGGCGCTGGCAACAGAGCCGAAAGGCGGCGTCCGCGCCACAGTTCGCACCCGTGCGTTGCCCTCGTGCATACCGCGTGTGGAAAATGACGTGACGCTGACCGCACGAGAGCTGCAATCCGTCCTCTGGGAGGCTGCCAATATCCTCCGCGGCTCCGCCGTCGACCGCACCGACTGGAAGGGCTACATACTGCCGTTGCTCTTTTTTAAGCGGATCCGCGACGTATGGAATGAAGAAACCGCCGAGGCCGCCGAGACCTACGGCGACGCCGACCCATCACAGTTTCCCGAGGTCCACCGCTTCCGCGATCCAAACGATCCTCTGAAGATCATCATCGTCACGTCGAAGCTGCTGACCGGTTTCGACGCGCCGATCTTGCAGACGATGTATCTCGACCGCCCGCTGCGCGACCACACCTTGCTGCAGGCAGTCTGCCGCACGAACCGCCCGTATGGTCAGGAGAAGTCGCACGGTCTGATCGTCGACTACCTTGGGATCTTCGACGACGTGGCGCAAGCGCTCCAGTTCGACGAAGAAGGCATCACCCGCGTGGTGACAAACATCGCCGAACTCAAGGGCAGGCTGCCCGAAGCGATCCAGAAGTGTCTGGAGTACTTCCCCGGGGTTGATCGAACACTGACTGGATACGAGGGCCTGATTGCCGCCCAGGAGTGCTTGCCGAACGATGCGGTCCGCGACCGGTTCGCCGCTGACTGCAGCTGCCTCGCCCGGCTGTGGGAGGCAATTTCGCCTGACCCGATCTTGAACGAACACGAGACCGACTACCGCTGGCTCATACAGGTCTACGAGTCCGTGAGGCCTGTATCCAACACCGGACGACTGCTCTGGCACCGGCTTGGTGCGAAAACCATCGAGCTGTGATCCACGAGAACGTGCACGTCGAGGCTGTGCACGACGACCTGGAGACGCTCATTGTCGCCGCCGACCTGCTCGAGGCCGTGCTCGGGTCGCCAGACCCCAAGAGGAAGGGCAAGGAAGTCGAGATCAACGTCTCCCGACGCCTACGGAAGCATCTTCACGACCCTCGGTTCAAGGACCTCGCCGAGCGGCTCGAAGATCTCAAGCGCCGTCACGAAAAGGGGCTACTCACGAGCGTGGAGTTCCTGAAGTCGCTGCTGGATCTTGCCCGTGACGTTGTGGCAACAGAGCAAGCCAGCCCTCCCATCGAACTGGAAGATCGTGGCAAGGCTGCGTTGACCGAACTGTTCGAAGAGACCAAGAACGATGACACACCGATCATGGTGAAACGGGTCGTGAACGATATTGATGAAATCGTTCGGCACGTTCGCTTTAACGGGTGGCAGAACACGCATGCTGGTGAACGCGAGGTCAAGAAGGCTCTCCGCAAGACGCTCTTCAGATATCAGCTGCACCAGGACACCGACCTATTCGACCGCGCGTACGGTTACATCCGGGAGTACTACTAACAGCGTTCTCGACGTAGGTGCGTGTTCGCACGGCATGGTGCTGCGCTTCACCTCGATACCCGGACGCCCCCATCCTGCAGACGATGTATCTCGACCGGCCATCCGGGGGCCCGGCCGGCGACGCAAGCAGCAGCTGGTCTCCTAACGCGGTCCAACCCCTGTCAGGCTCGCAACCAAGTGCGCCCGAACCAAGTCGCTGGGAACGCGCGCTTCAGCCTCTTCCGAATTCTTCGGGGCCAGTGCCTCGGTCGAGGTCTCGCACGTGCTCCGAACTGTACCCGCGACCGAACAGGTTCAGTTTCTCGGCCGCCTCCCGGCGGGAGGTTTCGTCGACGATGGCATATCGATGGTAGATGGACTCTGTCTTGTGCCCAACCATCGCCATCGCCGTGGAGCGCGGCACGCCGGCCCGCTCGAGATTTCGGACGGCTGTTCGGCGGCGGTCTCCTTGACAGCATCGCCTACAACCCGGCCGGGGGCTTTCCAATCGCGCACTCATATTTCCAGTCTGATACGCCATTCGATGAGTTCCGTGTGTTCGCGACCAGGGCGAGCGGTGGCTGGGGCGTCGACGACCTCACCGTGGCCGGCAAGTCGAT
>Ga0310121_10000619_pt1 | contig 38400 bp, 29 predicted proteins | sample CB27_Tmax_986_MG_FD_203504 | JGI IMG/M metagenome (GOLD analysis project Ga0310121, IMG submission 203504) | Marine microbial communities from Western Arctic Ocean, Canada - CB27_Tmax_986 | ecosystem: Environmental > Aquatic > Marine > Oceanic | place: Canada: Western Arctic Ocean | collected...
GCTTTCCACCTTCGTTCAACGCTTCGTATTGGAATGTGGGCATGACGGTCTCCTTATACTTCTTCTTCCACCACGGTTTCGCGCACGATTTCGTCGATCGTCGTCGTCCCGTCGTACAGAGTCAGCAGTCCGCTCTCGCGCAGCGTGCGCATGCCCCGCTTGCGCGCTTCGGCATGAAGCAGTTGTGACGATGCCTGGTTCATGATCAGTTCGCGTATTTCGTCGTCGAGGACCATGATCTCGAACAGGCCCACGCGGCCGCGGTAGCCGCTGTTGTTGCAATGCTTGCACCCTTCGCCGCGGTATAATTGTCGGCCCTCGATGTCGGCCGGCGTCAACGCCAGTTCCATCAACTCGCGATCCGTGGGGTTGTAAGGCTTCTTGCACTTGTCGCAGATCCGCTTGACCAGTCGTTGCGCGATGATGCCTTCGATCGTGGTGGTGACCAGAAACGCCTCAAGTCCCAGGTCCAGCAGGCGCGCGATCGTACTGGGTGCGTCGTTGGTGTGCAGCGTGGTGAAGACCAGGTGCCCCGTCAACGCTGCCTGCACGGCGATCTGCGCCGTTTCCAGGTCACGCGTTTCGCCGACCAGGATGATGTCGGGATCCTGTCTCAGGAAGCTGCGCAAAGAACGCGCGAAGGTCAGGCCCACGGCGGGGTTGATCTGGACCTGGCACAGGCCGTCGAGGTCGTACTCCACCGGGTCCTCGGAGGTCAGGATCTTCACGTCGATGTTGTTCAACTCCATCAACGCCGAGTAGAGCGTGGTCGTTTTGCCGCAGCCTGTCGGCCCGGTGACGATAACGATCCCGTTGGGCTTTTTGATGAGTTGGCGGACTGTTTCCAGGTCGTCGTCCCTCAGGCCGACCCGATCCATGTCCAACTGGACGGCGGTGCGGTCGAGGATACGCATGACCACCGACTCGCCAAATATGGTCGGCAGCACGGCGACGCGTAGATCGACCGGGTTACCGCCCACGGTCAACTCGATGCGGCCGTCCTGGGGCAGGCGCCGCTCGCCGATGTCAAGATCGGCCATGACCTTGATCCTCGAGGTGATCGCGGCGGCAAGATGCATCGGAGGCGGCACCATTTCATAGAGCACGCCATCGATCCGGTATCGCATCTTGAATTCTTCTTCAAACGGCTCGAAGTGGATGTCTGAAGCGCGGTCCTTGATAGCCTGCATCAGCACGAGGTTGACCAGCCGCTTGACTTTGTTGTCCTCCGTGGCGGCCAGCAGTTCGTCCAGGTCGATTGACGCACCGCGGTCGCGCAGCCCGTCGAAGGTGGAATCACCGTCCATTTCACCGACCAGATCCGCCAGCGATTCCTCGCCTTCCTGCTGGCCGTAGAACTGGCCCATCAGGCGGTCGATCTGCTCGGCGCTGGCGAGCACGGGTTTAACGTCAAACCCCATCAACATCTTCAGGTCATCGATAACGCGGAAGTTCTCGGCGCTCTTGAGCGCGACGGTCAACGTGTTGGACGACTCGTCGAACTCAATGGGCACGACCTGGTAGGATTCGGCCGTCTCGCCCGGCAAGATGCTCGCCACCGAGTCAGGTACGTCCAGGGCGTCGAGGTCGACAGTCTCCATGCCACTTTGGGCGGCCAGCGCGGCGTTGACTTCCTCCTCGGTGACGTAGCCCAGTTCGATGAGCAACTGCCCCAGCGGCGCCCGCTTCTTGGATTGAAGTTGTAGGCCCTCGTGGACCTGCTCGCGGGTGATCTTGCCCATCTTGGTGAGGACTCGACCGATCCGCCGGCCCTTTAGCTCGTCCAAGCGTGACCGGCCGCTATCTCTACGCTTTGCCATGATGCACCTCTACGATTCAGACACGCTATCCCTTAAGTACGATCCTCCGCACCCGCACGTTCAATACCCTCAAAAACCAATTGTCTTATTCGAACTTATGGCCTTTTTCTTCATAATGCATGGTCTGGTGCAGGTTATTTAAGTAATGCAGGGGCTTGAATACCGGCGGTTCCGAGGCCAATCCACTAAGTACAATAGCAATGATCGTCAGCAAAACAACCCCTCTTTACCCGTTATTGTTATTAGACAGATGGTTTATATGGGGATAGGTGCCGTGAATTTTCCCCATTACGGGGTCGATTTGTTGCTCAGGCGTTCTGTGCAACGGACTCGCTGTCAGCGTCTTCCAATTCTTCGCGGTTAACCGTTCCGCCTGCTTCATGCACCTTCTCTACCAAGTACGGGGGGTTGCGGGCCTTGTCGATCATCTCCTCGGCAGAAATGATCTGCTTGGTGTAAAGGTCCCATAAATGGTCATCGAGGAGCTGCATTCCGTATTTCTTACCCGTCTGGATGGCCGAGTCAATTCGGAAGGTCTTGTTCTCGCGGATCAGGTTCGAGATCGCCGGGGTTACCATGAGAAACTCATAGGCTGCCACCATGCCCTTGCGGTCGATCCTCGGCAGCAGTTGCTGGCTGAGCACGGCCTTGAGCGACGCTGAAAGCTGCACGCGGATCTGGGCTTGCTGGTTGACCGGGAAGGCGTCGATGATTCGGTTGATCGTGCCGGAGGCGCCGGTGGTGTGCAGTGTGCCGAACACGAGGTGCCCGGTCTCCGCCGCACGTACGGCCGCCTCAATCGTCTCCAGATCACGCATTTCGCCGACCATCGCCACATCCGGATCCATCCGCAAGGCACGGCGAAGCGCCTCGGCGAAGCTGGGTACATCGTTGCCCACCTCACGCTGATTCACAATGCTCTTGCCGTGCTCGAAGTAATACTCGATCGGATCCTCGATCGTGATGATATGGCGGTCCACCTCGTTGTTGATGAAGTTGATCATGGACGCCAGTGTCGTGGTCTTGCCCGAGCCGGTCGGCCCGGTGACGAGAAACAACCCCTGAGGTCGCCGACAAAGATCGAGTACCGCTTCCGGCAGCCCGATTTCCTTGATGGAAAGCAGCTTGGTCGGAATCAGGCGTAACACGATCGAAACGTGGTTCTTCTGTTTAAAGATCGCCACGCGAAACCGCGCCTCGGTTCCGTAGGCGAACCCGAAGTCCGATCCGCCCTCCTCTTGGATCTCGTTCTGGGACCGTTCGGGTGCGATCGATTTCATCAACGCGAGCGTGTCTTCTGGCAGCAGCACCTTGGTCTTCAATGGGATCAGTCGGCCCCGGATACGCAGTGTCGGCGGCAGGCCCACGGTCAGGTGGATATCACTGGCGCTCTGCTTGATCGCCGTATCGAGAAGACGGTCAATATGCACGGTCGACATCACCAACTCCGGGTCAGGCCGCGTCCCCAGCGGCCTCAGGTTCTGCTTCGTTGTCACTCAGCCCGTCAGCCTGCGCCATACGGGCCAACTCCTCAAGCGTCGTGACGCCGTCGAGTATTTTCAGCTTGCCATCACCGAGCAGGTTACGCATTCCTCCAGCGATCGCCGCGTCACGTATCTGGTTAAGCGGCGCCAATTTGAACGCCATGTCGCGCAGTTGCGTGTCCATCACCATCAACTCGTAAATGCCCTTTCGCCCTTTATACCCCGTCCCGCTGCATTTCTTGCAGCCTTTCGACTTGAACAGCTGGGTGGCGGCAATATCCTCGGGTTTCAAGCCGCACAGCCTGACCAGCCGCGGGTTTGGCTCGGATTCCGGCTGCTTGCACGATTCGCAGAGGATCCGCACCAGCCGCTGGGCCAGCACCGCCTGGATTGAACTGGCGACGAGGAACGGCTTGACGCCGATGTCAATCAGTCGCGTGATTGCCGACGGCGCGTCGTTGGTGTGCAGCGTTGAGAAAACAAGGTGGCCGGTCAGTGCCGCCTGGATGGCGACCGTTGCCACGTCGAAGTCGCGGATCTCGCCGACTAGGATCACGTCGGGTGCTTGACGCAGCATGGCGCGCAGCACACGCGCGAAGCTCAACTCGATCCCTTCATTGACCTGGCACTGGTTGATGCCCTTGAAGTTGTACTCGACCGGATCCTCGGCGGTGATAATCTTGATGTCCGGGCGGTTGAGCACGTCCAACGCCGTGTAAAGCGTCGTCGTTTTGCCTGAACCGGTCGGCCCGGTGACGAGAAAGATCCCGTTGGGGCGGCGGATGATTTGGTTGAACGAGTCGAGCGTGTCGTCACGCATGCCCAGGTTAGACAGCCCGATCCGCACCGCATCAGGCCTCAGAATACGCAGGACGATGCTCTCGCCGTGGTAGCAGGGACAACAACTGACGCGAAAATCGATGGTGTCCTCCCCGATTTTCATCTTGATCCGCCCGTCCTGCGTGTTACGCTTCTCCTCGACGCGCATGCCCGAGAGGATCTTGATCCGTGCCGTCATCGCTGCTTGCGTCCGCTTCGGGATGGTGTCACGCTCGTGGCAGACACCATCGACCCGATACCGCAGCCTGACACGGTCGCTAAATGGCTCGATGTGGATGTCGCTGGCCCGCGACCGCACCGCTTCCTGGATGATCTGGTTGACCAGTCGAACAATCGGTCCTTCACCCCCCTGGTTGCTCCCCGACTCGTCGATCGAGAGGCCCTGGTCGATCGACTTGCCCCTCAGAAAACCCAAGTCGATCGAGCCGCCACGGTCGATCGATGCGTCCATCGACATTTCCCTAATTTCCTTGTCGATGCTCGATTGCGTTTCGCTGAACGCCTCGTCAATCACCTCCTTGATCTTGGTACGAGAACTGACAACCGTTTCGATATCACCGGGCATCTTGAAACGCAGGTTGTCCAACACCTCAAGGTCAAGCGGGTCGTGAATGGCGACGCGCACCTTGCCGTTGCTCTGCGCCAAGGGCAGAACCAGGTACTTCTTGATGAAGTCCGGCTCGAGCAACTTGAAGTTGTCCGTGTCGATCGCATCGGCATCGCCCAAATCGAGATACGGCATGTCATACTGCTTGGCCAAGGCCTTGGCGACGGCCTCGTCGGTGGCGTAGCCCAACTCGACCAACGCCTCGCCGATCCGCTTGCCCTGGCCCTCGGCGATGGTCAGCGCCTCGTCAATCTGTTTGTCGTTGACGATGCCCGCCCGCTTGAGTTGCTCGCCTAACTTGCGGCGACTTAGCGCCATGGTGATCTCACTATGAGTTCGCGGGCAATAAAACCAAGCCACTGCGCGTGGCGGTGGGCAGGTCCGTTGCCGTCGGGGCCATCCGTGAGCGCGTCGTGCTCGACTGCCGACCGGAAAACCCGGGGGTCCGGGGTCCCAAGGTTGCGTGGGGTCAAGGCGGAGGACCGCCATGTCTAATTATGGGCTACCGATCGGTGTTTGGCAAGCCTCGGACCACGCTAATTCCGCCTGGGGCGTAATCGGGCCGTCGCCAGGCCCGATTATGCCCATCGGGTCAAAATCTTTTCGCGGCCCTCTAACACAGTTGCCACGCACCGGTCGGGATCCGTCGGCGACATGCCTGTGCGTACAAACGTGATGCTGTGGCCAAAGGTGGATATCCGGCATTGCTCCGACGCAGCAATGACCAAGCGACATGCCGATCGCCACCACGCAACCCATGTGAGACAACGGGGCCGTGCTAAACCGCCAGGGCGGAAAGGATTTCTCGTGAAAAACGATGGTGGCCGCCGTCATGGACGATCCGCAACTCGAAAACGTGTTTTACCAGACCGATCTCGATGATCACCAACTTCGAGATCGCGTTTCGCCCGATGAAGCTGGTTGAATGCCTGGTCGGCGAGCGCTTCATTATTTGCGAGTCGGTGTGGCAGATACCTTGAACGGCACCGTGATCGCAACTATCCTCGCGTCATGCTCTGCCACCTGCGATGTCTGGCGACTCGCCGCCTGGCGCCGATGTTTCTTGTGGGCGCATTGGTCGTTGTCGGCTGCAAATCCAAGGGCGAGCCGCCGCCGGGGGATCATATGAATTCCACCGCCGGCGACTATTGGCGTGTCAAGCCCGTGCGGATGCGCGTATATCCATCCACGCGCTTCATGGTGAACGATGGCCAGGTTGTATTGGAAGCGCGCATTGAGTTGTTCGACGAGATGGGTGATTCGGTCAAGGGCGTCGGGAATTTCCATCTCGAATTGCACACCGTCGACGATAAGAAGGCATCGAAGAGGCTGTACGCATGGGACGTCACCACACGCACACTTGCTGAGCAACGCCGGTACTATGAGTCGATCACAAGGGCATACCTGTTTCCGGTGAAGTTGCCCAGCGACAAGGCGCTCGACCGTGAAGTATCTCTCAAGGTTGTCTTCACGCCGCCGCGGGGTCGGCGGCTGGTAACGCAGGCGAAATTAGATAACACGGCAGCCAGATCGCCCGGCTGAATACGACACTTGAAATATCCGCTAGGCTGGATTGAGACCCAGTAAGCGACGAACGCACCCAATCATCTCTCTGGCATCAGGCTCATTTTTCGCCTCGGCGATAATGCGTAGTATCGGCTCGGTGTTGCTTGGCCGCACGTGCGCCCATCGATCAGGAAAATCAACGCGCACGCCGTCCTGCGTGTCAATCTTCTGATCCGGAAATTGCGCGCGGATCATCGATGCGATTCGATCCGTGGCGAGGGCTTCTGCGGACACGGTGCCATCGAATGCCACTTTTTCCTTGATGATTGTGTACGACGGTATATCGATGGCCAGTCGTAAGACGGATTGATCGCGCTTCGCGATCATTTCGAGGATCAGGCCGATGCCGGCCAGGCTGTCACGCACGAAACCGACATTGGCGAAGATCACGCCGCCATTTCCCTCGCCGCCGATTATCGCATCGTGCCGTCGCATCTTAGCCGCGACGTTTGCCTCACCCACCGGCGTACGGATCACCTCGGCCCCGTGGGTGCTGGCGATATCATCGATCATTCTACTCGTTGATAGATTGGTGACCACGGCACGCGGCCCTCCGATGCCGCCATCTGCGCGAGTCAGCAGATGCAGGGAGCAGAGCGCCAAGGTGTACTCCTCGCCCATATAGGCGCCAGTTTCATCGACGATCGCCAGTCGGTCTGCATCGGGATCCTGGGCGAAGCCAAGGTCGGCGTCATGGTCGCAGACGGCGGCGCACAACTGTGTCAGATGCTGTTGCGTCGGCTCGGGCGGGTGCGGAAACTGGCCTGTGGGTTCCGCGAACAGGTGCTTGACCTCGACGCCGAGGTTGCCCAGCAACATCGCCGTCGATGGTCCGCCGGCTCCGTGTACACTATCGAGCACGATGTGAAGCTTGCGCTTCCGAATGGCGTCGCCGTCGATATGATCGAGGATGCGACGGACGTGTGTCTCAGCGGTCGAATCATCGTGCTCGACATCCTGTGGCTGGTGAAGATCAACAGCTTGGGCGGTGTCCGTCTCGAATGTCTTGATGATCTGCTCAACCTGGTCGGGCGGCGGCGCCATGCCGTCACGGGTGATCAGCTTCAGTCCGTTCCATTGAATAGGGTTGTGGCTGGCGGTGATGACCATGCCGCCACACGCACCAAGCTGGCGCGTCATCAGCGCCACACCGGGCGTGGTCGCAATGCCAAGGTGAGTCACGCGGCAGCCCACGCTGATCAGGCCCGCCGCCGCGGCACGCTCGAGCATCTGACCTGATGGGCGGCTGTCGCGCCCAATGACCACGCGCCACGGCTCGGGCGTGGAGGGTTCGCTCGGCTGGTCCTTCAGCCACCGCCCGAAGGCGGCGGCGTATTGCGCTGCCACCATCGGCGTCAGTGATTGACCAACGCGGCCACGCAGGCCGCTGACGCCTAACATTAAGGGTGCATGGTTCGACGGGTCGTCCAACGTTACAACCTGCCTCTTCACTTACGCGTCGACGTTCACCGCAGACCAGTCCCCCGCAGTGATGTCAACAGTCGTCAGGGAACCTGCGGCAATACCTGCCGCTACCAAAACCCGGCTTCAACTGAGCCACTGTTGCAATCGTTCAACCGTCAATCCCTCCAACGACTCGGCGATTCGGTGAGCTCTCGTCAGCCTTTCCGCCGGGCCGCTCGTTGTCAGCCCAAGCGTCCAGAGGCCGGCCCCCCGCGCTGATTCGATGCCGGCCGCCGTATCTTCGATTGCCAGGCAGTCGCCCGGCTCCAGGCGCAGGTGCGGGTTGCCTGCCGCGACCCCGGCGACCGCCTGGCGGTAGCTCTCGGGGTCCGGCTTCGATCTCGCCACGTCGTCAGCCGACACGATCGGATCGAATCTCCCGGTGAGCCCGAGGGCATCGAGCATCAAATCAATATCTGCACGCGTTGCACCGCTGCTGATCGCGATCGGCATCTGCGATGATGCGGTTTCTATCAGGCGTGCCGCCCCCGGGATCGCGGCCACGCCGTCACCGACGATCTGCTCGAATAATTTTCCCTTCCGATCTTTCAGGGCGCAAACGTGGTCCTCGTCTACGGAACACTTGTCCGGTCCTGCGTCACCACCGGTGCCGGTAGCCCGCGCCAACAGCAGCCGGCAGACATCACGATCGTCGTAGCCGATCATGTGCTGCACATAGTGATCATAATCAAACGTCACCCCGATCGACTCGGCGACCCGCGCGAAGGCACGGAAGTGCAGCGGCTCGGAATCGACAATCACGCCATCAAAATCAAACACAACCGCCTTGAGCATTGAGTCAGTGTAGCGAACCGGCATTGTACCGTCAGCACCGGGTCGGCCAAATCTCATCGTGGCCAGTCAGTGGTTGCGCCTCATGATTGTGGCGTGTCGGAAAGCCGAAGTGTTATAGACCCCTTGCTTGTCGTCTTCTTAACCTGATCGCCGCAGGCGACCTCCACGGGAAACTCCTCTGACGCGTCGAATGAAAACGTGGTATGACTGTGAGTCCCCGGTTTGATGGTGATCATCAATTGCCCCCGTGGCGTCGCGATCATCTGGTGGTCGGGCCAGTGCCTTTGCATCCTGATCGGTTTGAGTCTCACGCCGGCACCGCACCAACGGGCACCGACCAACAACGCTTCGTAGTAGTGCGGATGCATCATCTGCATGCCGGACCGGCCTCGATCGGCCCATTTGTTGAGGTTCTGGGCCGACCTGTCGTAACACCGATCAAGCCCTTGATGTGTGGCCTCGTCCTCGAATCCCTGAAGCCGTGCCGATTCGGGAAAAATGCGACAAGCAAGTGATTTCCAGACTATAGTTGCCTTGCAGTCCCACGGTCGTCCGTACGATGAAGGGAAAAGTTCCACGTCGGTGCGCAGAAAATGTTTGCCCATGACTTGGAGCATGTTGACCAATTCCGTGATTTTCGGTGTCTCGGTCATCTGTTCCATGGCTTGGCAGACCTCAAGAACACTGATCATCGCCACGCCGGTCATATAAAGCGACGAGTGATAACCGGGGTGAGGCCCGACACCCATCTGGCCACCGACCGTTCCATTGGCATCGAGCACGGTTTGGAGCATGCGTACAAACTCAGCGCAGCGCTCGCGTGCGTGCTGCGTGTCAAGAAACCGCCACATCAGCGCCCAGGCGGCAACCGAGAAAGCATCGCGCCCGATCGCATCGCGAGGCCAGTTGGCGCGAAACCATTGCCAGTAGCTTTCCGCACACATCTCGGTGAGGTCGAGCAAGTACGGGTCGCCCGTTTCCAGGTAGCCCATCAGCACGTCGCGGAACTTGCAATAAGCGCATGTTTTCCAGGGCCAACCGCCCCTGGTTTGATGGGATGTGAAGTCCGTGTGATCAACCATCAGGTCGGCCCAGAAGTAGCAGTAGACCAGGGCGTCTTCGAGCAACTCCGGCCGACCGGTTAGATAGTAGTTCTGCAACAGGCCGATCCCCGAGTCGCCGTCGTTACCACCTTTATAGGCGAAGCCGGCATGAAATCGTCCACGCGCCATGTGCATTCGGATATTGTCAGCCGTCGCCTCGCCCAGGTTCTCGGCACCGCCGCGAACTGGCAAGTATTGCCCGGGCCAGAGTTCGTCGCACAACGCATACCACCAGTTCGGCGCGCGATATCGCGCGATCACTGGCGGCGCATCGGAAAGACTCAGTTGCATCCGCACGGTTCGCGCAAAGCCCGCAAACCATTCGACTGCCTGTGCATCTTCGATCAGCGGGAATGAAGTACGGCTAAACGGGCACCACAACACGAAATCGCCGCCGTTTATTATTCTGCCCGGCCTCTTTATGCTGGACAACACCGCACAATCCGCGAGGTTGATTGCAACATCCCCCAATTGATGTCGCAGCCCGTCGGCGGGAACAATCGCATCGATCGGTTGCAGCCCGTCACCGGCCAGGCGGATCATCGGCAGGCCGTGATACTCGTTGCCCTCGATGTGCAACTTCGTGTTTACGAAGTGTGCGGCGATGTCGGCGACACCATTGGCGAACAGGACAAGGTACACGTCGACGCGAAGGTAGGTGTCACCGTTGTAGATGATGCCGCCGATGCGGACCGCTTGCGCGACCTGGTTTTCCCACAGCGGATCGATCTGCACGTCGTGCCAGTTGTAAACGCCCTCTCCGCGGTGCCCGGTGGCGCACGCCTGAAGGCGCAGCGTCCGCCCGGCGTAGGTCAAGGTGATCTCGGATTCGACGGTGAGGCACTGGTCAGCCGGGATGCTGCGTAGCGCGGGGGTGTTGTCCACGTTGTGCTTGGGTGCGTCCACGTGCTCTAACGTGGTTCGCGACTCGACGGTCCACGCGGCGGCAGCCGGGGCGGAGGGTGCTGCTGCCTGCGTGAGTTTCACAATGGCTGGCAGGCCGTCATCGGCGAGGAGGTAGGCAATGACCCGGCGCGGCCGTTGTCCGCGGCGCCACCACCCAACCGTTATCGAGTCGGATGGCGCGTGGTCAATCCGAAGCCCGTTGGCGGGCAGCTTGGGCAACGGCAGCGAGATCATGCCGACCGTTGCCTCGACCGGGCCGATTCGTTCCAGCGTGACCCGCTGCCACGGCACGGATGCGTTTGAGGATTTTGGGTGTGGCATTGTTGAACCTGACGCTGAGTGCTTGCTCGCGTTTGGCAATTTGGCGTGTCACATCGTATAAACTCTTGGACTTTGCAGGTCAGATCGTTACACTGCTGGCCGGTGATACAATGTCGCCAGCAGACAAACTGATCGATTACGACAAGGCACTGGGAACAATTCTCTCGCACGTGCGGAAGGTGGGTACGCGCCGAGTCGAGTTGGCTGACGCGCGTGGTGCAGTGCTTCGAGAGGACGTGCATGCCGATCGTGATCAGCCCCCGTTTAATCGATCAGCCATGGACGGCTTTGCCGTGCGAAGCGGCCAGGTGGCGGTCGATCGCCTGTTTACGGTGGCGGGTGCCGTTGCTGCCGGTGCGCCGATCGCTGAATATCCCGATGATCCTGCATCGGTGCTTCGAATCGCCACGGGTGCGGCCGTACCACCGGGTGCCGACGCAGTCATCCCGATCGAACAGGCCCAGGTCGAGAGCGGCGATCGGTCCGAGCGGGTGCGATTTCTGGTTGAATCAGTCGAGCCCGGCCACAATATTCACGCACGTGCCAGTGACGCTTCGACGGGCCAGCGGTTGGTCGCGGCGGGCACCGGGCTGGGGGCGAATCACCTCGCCGCCGCCGCCGCCGTGGGTGCGACACAACTCGAAGTGTCAGCCGAGCCTCGCGTGGCCCTGCTCACCAGCGGCGACGAGGTGATGGCCCCGCAGACGCCGACGGCGCAGTTGCAGCCGCAGCAGATCCGCAACTCGAACGGTCCGCTACTTGCCGGACTTCTCAATGCACTGGGTGCTTCGCCGATCATGAACGAGCACGTGCCCGATGAACCGGAGCAGACGCTTGACGCTGCGCGCGAAGCAATCGGCCAATCTAACCTGGTGATTACCGTCGGCGGCGTGAGCGTCGGGCAGCGCGATCTGTTGCCCTGGGCGTGGCAACGGCTCGGGCTCGAGGTGGTGTTGCACGGTGTGGCAATCCAGCCGGGCAAACCGCTGTTCGTGGCGCGTGACGGGAACAAGTTGGTGCTTGGGTTGCCCGGCAACCCCGTCAGCGTGCTGATCACGGCTCACCTGTTCGTCTGGCCGGTGATTCGAGCCATGCTCGGCCAGGCTGCTGACCTTCCCTGGTTACAGGTAACGCTCGGCAATGGCGTAAAAGCGAAACGAAAACGTCAGGTATTTCGCGCTGCGCGGCTCAATGGCCAGGGGATCGCGGAGGTGATCCAATGGCACGGGTCGGGCGACTTGGTTCACACCGTCGATGCCGACGGATTCGTACGCCTGCCACTGATCGACGCCGAGGCCCAGGCCGGTCAGCGTGTGCCGTTTCTTCCTCTAATCCGGTAGCCTATGCCACGCGATAGCCATCCACTTCGTGTCAGCGTGTTGTTGTTCGCCGAATTGGCGTACGACGTGGGGCAACGAGAGTTGCAGTTGGAACTACCGAACGGTGTAACCGTGGCAGATGCGTTGCAAAAACTTTCACAGACGCACGAGTCCATCGCCCGATGGCGCGACCGGTTGGCCGTTGCGGTCAACGCGCAATATACGAATCCGGCCTGCGTGTTATCTGACGGCGACGAATTGGCGTTAATACCCCCGGTCTCGGGCGGTTAAACGCGTGGCCGTCAGGCCCAGGAAATTTTTAAACTCCTTATTTCAACTGTATTTACGGGCCATCCCCCTTTTTATTTCCGTCATGGTTAACCGGCCCGCCCCGCGTGCCGAAATAGAAATATCCGAGCATGGTCTCGTGCCCGGTGGGAGTTGCTAGAGAAAGGCCCCAATACATGCCACGTCAAAAAGACATACTTACCACCGGTGAAGTGGCGAAGATCTGTAATGTCGCCCCACGCACGGTCAGCAAGTGGTTCGATTCGGGCCAGTTGCGAGGTTATCGGATTCCGGGATCGAAAGATCGACGAATTCCGATCAACTCGCTGGTCCGCTTTATGAAGGCGCACAGCATCCCGCTCGACGGGCTTCAATCCGGCAGCACGCGCGTGCTGATCGTTGATGACGAGTCTGAAATCGTCGACGTGCTGGAGAAAGTGCTCAGCGAGCAGGCCAGCTACGAGGTGCATACTGCGCATAGTGGGTTCGCCGCGGGTGTCGAGTGTGAGAAGTTCCGCCCGCATGTCATGCTGATCGACATTCATCTCGGTGATATTGACGGCGATCGCGTGCTCAAACTCGTCCACGACAATGGCGATCTGCAACTGACCAAGATCTTGGCCATGTCCGGTAAGCTGACCGACGGTCAGGCCCAGGCGTTGCTCGCCAAGGGCTTCGACGGTTACCTCAAGAAGCCGTTCCACGTGCGCCAGGTGATAGAGTCCATCGAAGACGCCACTGCCGTGGTGTACTGAAAACCACTCCCATCCTGCGTTTAACCGCGAGCCGCATGCGAGCGTATCACGCGTATAATCCAAGCGATGATGATCGCATTGCGTGCGATCATCTGTGCGTATCCGAGCCTGTGGAGTACGTATACCTGGTAATTGCCCGATGCCGGTATAAGACCGATCAGATTGTGAATCTGTTGTAAGGGACGGCGCGGGGTCTCCCCAGAAGAATTTTCTCAAATGCTCATCGTTAGGGATCGACGCGGCAGGTTTCTTGTGCTCATTCGGGACGGGTGAAATTCGGTTCTCGGCATCGAGGACGCTGCCCGCAACGCGTACGTCAATCCTCAAACGTCACGAAATTTTCGGTTTGAATAGGCTCGACGATTTCCAGGGCCGCACGCAGTACCTGGGCCGGCGTGCCTACGGCGTTGATATCCGCGATCAGCTCATCGGGATAGTGAGCGAGTACCGGGGCGGTCTCACGCTCATACACATCCCAGCGATTGCGAATGACTTTTTCATCGGCGTCGTCTTGGCGGCCCTGCTTGAGCGCACGTAAGCGAAGTCGCTCGAATAACGGTTGCGGGTCGTCGCAGCCTAGATGAACGATTCGCAGCACCTCGATTTGAGCGTCCATGATCTGCCCCTGCTCGACCGTGCGTGGGATGCCATCAAGCAGCAGCAGGTCGCGGGCGGGGTTGTAGGCGCCTAACTTGATCCGGTCCTCCATCGTTTCGCGCCACATCTTGACAGTGACGTCGTCAGGCACCAGTTCACCCCGTGAACTGTACTCGAAGAAGATCTTGCCCAGTTGCGTGTTGGCGTCCACGGAGCGGAATATGTCGCCGCTGGCGCAATGGTGGAACCCTGGGATGGCGCCGATCACCTTACCCTGCGTGCCCTTGCCCGCACCGGGAGCACCAAACAGCAACACGGATTTGTATCGATCAGCCATGAGTGAAATGGGTGATTAGTGATTTGCCGTTGTGCGGGTCCCTGCACTCCACCGGCACTACAACTCAAGAATCACAATTAAATAATTTATAACCCTATCCTTTATACCGCTGCCTCGGACTCATCCGCCGCTGCCTCGGACTCATCCGCCAATGCCTCGGGGTCACGGCGTGCCAGTTGACCCATATCGACGGCGCTCTTGAACGACGTGTTCACGCTTGAGCGAACCCAGTCGAGGCTTCCCGAGTACCACTCGTAAGCGTAGCCGATCACCACGATCCCAAGGAACGGCGCTCCGAGCACCAAGGCCACGACCGGCGCTTCACGGTAGATGACCGCCCACGGGTAGATCAGCACCACCTCCACGTCGAATACGAGGTAGAACAACGCCACGATGTAAAACCGCAGGTCAAACTGCACCCAGCTGCTGCCGATTGTCGGCTCGCCACACTCGTAGATCGCCTGCTTTTCCTCGCTGGGCATCGCCGGCCGCACCAGCTTTCCGACCAACAGGTTGGCCAGCACAAACACCATCCCGAATGCCAGAAAAATCGAGATAGACAGAGCTTGTTCCACGTTGCCAGTTCCCTGTTACGTTGGGCCGGTATGTTAATCGGCCCGGGCGGCCGGCTCAAGGCAGAAAGGGTGGTGCTGCACTGTCTGCTTGGGCGGGCGTGTTTCAAGTACTGGTTGATTGTCGCAGCGTAGCCCGCAGGTGCAGCCGTAAAAGTGTATAAAATCGCATCTTATAATCTGAGAGGAAGTCCCCAATGGAATGTCCTCGCCACGGGTGATCTTCCGCATACCCAGTGGTCACCGTCTTCTTATCTCTTCGGCGGGCCGGCTTCGCGGACCACGGCGCCGTCCTTTTCACTGAGGATCAGCAGGCTGAACCTGTCGACTAAATCCAACTCGTTGGTGTTCAGCGACGTGTAATCGAAACGGCCGCGTAGATCGGTGTAGCCGTCCTTGTAGAACCGCACCTGCCCGTTCTTCATGCGCGCATACACCTTGACGTACACCTTCGGGTAACCCTTGTCATTGCGGCGGTGGGCGACGCGTACCTGGCCGTAGTTCTCGATCACCTGAACCGTCAGTGCGTTGGAGAAATAGGGTTGTGATTTGGTCACGCCGCCGCCGGTAATCTCGACCATGACATTGCGATTGGCAAGTTCCGTCGGTAGCGCGAACCGGTAAGTCTTTTTGGTCGGGGGCAGATTAATCGTGGACGTCTGGTTCGACTGGACGAACGAAAAATGGCTCGAGTATTGCTGCACGAACGGCTGGCGTGAAAACAGCAACTCGATGTCCATCAGGTAATAGTTTACACGACATTTATTGACGTTCTGGTAATTCAGCGTGACGTGACGTGCATCGATGTTGAAATCGAAGCTTGGCTCGGTTGAGGCCAGCCGGGTCTGCACCTGCGTGCGGTCCCCGGGGTCGACGGTCCGGCCCGACTTGCCCTCTATCTGGTCAATCCGGGCGAGCACCTTGGCGAAGCGCTGCCTCCAGAGATCGATCGGATGGTTCTTGTAACGCGACGCTATGCGCCGTGCTGTGCTGGTGCCGTCCGTGAAGAAATCGAGATATGTCGTGATGTAGTCGTGCTGTAGTCGTGTCGCCAACTTGTCGGGGTTCACGCGCTCGAAGAACGCCATGCCCTGTTCGGTCCGATCCTGTAGCAGCAGGTAATACGTTACGGCCATCAGGTCGTCATCGTCGAGCTTGGGCCGGTAGGTCAGCGTTTTCATCAATCGGCGGTACTGGGCGCCGAACCGGTTGTTGAGGATCTGTTGTGTCCTGCCCAATTGATGGGCGCGGGCGTTGACCAGCGGGCTGTACTCCATGTGCTGGTATGTCTTGCGTACGACGGGATCGATCGTCAGCAGTTTGCAGTCGATATAACTGCCGCACCGACTGACGAATCGGTCGGCGTGCTTGAGAAACTGGCGAAGCGTGGGCAGGTGATTGTGCTTCAACGCGTATGACCAGAGCGTATTGTCATAGATGTGCCGTTGATCAAGCAGTTCGACGACGGCGCGGAAGGAAACTTTGTTCTGCATCCTCCATGCGATGCGATTGAGCTTGACTCTGCCGGGGTTGTGCGTGCCCAGAAACTTGAGCACGTCGTCCTGCGAGCCGTGCTGCGAGATATAATCCCACGACTGCTTGTCGATCTTGCTGGGTTTTTCAACCACGTTGAACCGAATCGCCTTGGCAAATGCTATCAAGCTTCCCTCGCGGGCCACGTGGACCGGGTAGTGTGCGAACGTCTTCTCGTCGTTGCCCGTGGTGAACGGGAAGTAGAAGTAATACTCGATCGTCTTCGTGTGATACGGCTGCAAGTCGACGTGGACGCCGCGGGTGTATTTGCCGTTGAGCACGGGGATCGCGCCGCGCGGCACCTGGAGCAGCAGGTCGAGTTTCTGTCGCGACGAGGTCGGGTTGGTCGCCACCACCTGGCATCCATAAACAGTATGGGCGAGAAATTCGTCGGTGATGAACTTGTCGAGCTTTTCGTTGTTCAGATGGCGGTAGCGGTCGCCGTGCCGGAAAAAATTCTGGCTGATGAGGATGGCCGTCTTTTCGCCGGTGGTGTTCGTGGGGCGGATCTGTTGATGGTAGATCACTGCCGGGCTTGCGGCCGTCAGCGAGTAAAGCTGACCCTTCAACTCGCGGTCGTGTTTGCCAGCCTCGAAGGGCAGGTCGAGCACGGCTAGGGCGAACATCATCTCCGTGAAATTGCGCGACGCCTCGGCTAGGTTGGTTGACAGAAATGGGGTCTTGCCGCCGTGATTAGCATAGTCACGCCAGAAGGCGCTAACTGGTACAAGCGCAGCGTTTTGTTGATCGATGGGTAGGTGGTAGTAGTTGTTCTCCGCCCATTCCTGCGTCTTGTCGAGCTTGCGGTACAACTGGCGCACCATGGCGCGTCGAGTACGGTCGCGTCCAAGCCGCCCGTTTGTAAACTCACTCATCTTTTCATCTTTGGCGCCGAGACGATCGTCATATCTCTCTGCACTTGTCTGCTTCTGTTCCTTTGCGAGGTCGTTACGTATATGCAAGACCGCGCCGTCCATGGCCCGCGCGGCGGTCGCGCCGGGGGCGAGTTTTCCTCCCTTGCCTTTGCCGCCGTAGCCGAGTGATCGAAGACGACGTATCTGGTCGGCGGGGGTGCCGTCGCCAATCGTTCCCGCTGTTTCCAGTGAACTGCCTTTCAGCGCCGTGCGAAACAGGAAATTGAATCGTTCGACGTTCGGCGGCAGCAGGTTGTACAGATCAGTGACATGGCGCGCTGTCTGCCGGCGATCCTCGGCGACGCGGCGGCCGATCAACGCGCGTTCCACGATGTTCAGCCGCTGGTACGGCCATGCCTGGAGATACGGCGACATATCCGCTCCGAGAAGCCAGTGATCGATAAATGTCTTGCCCTTCTTGTTGGCCAGGTACGGCTTGATCACCTTGTCGAAGAACGGGCGATCCTTCTCGTAGAGAAAGAAGTTTAACTCGTGGCAAGCATGTTTGCTGTACTTTTCGCGCTTGTCGGCGTCCTTTAATTTTGGCCAGTCAAGAATGAAGTGGAACTCACTCAGGTTCGCGTTGTTGCCGAGCGTGGTGTAGAGGCGATACACCTTGGCGATGCTGTCGTACACCTCAAACCGTGAGGATCGAACGTCCGGGATCACGAAAGGCTTGCCCTTCTCGAGCACGCTGATGCGCTTCTGTTCGCTGAAGTGCAGGGCCGGGTCAAGTCCGTCTGCCAGGCGTAGGTCGAGGAAACGGGGGGCGGCCTCGGCCAGCACGATCTGGCGCACCACGGTCGTGTGGGGATCGACGGCGACGACGTGCAGGTGATGACGATTGCCCAGCACGGCCCTCTTGATCGTGATGATGCCGTTCTCATCCGGTGCGAGGTTGGCCAGCAGGACGCCGCGGTTGGCGAGAAAATCAAGATTGGCAAAGTCGCTCGTGGGTCCGGTTTCCGCCTTGAAGGGTGAAGCGATATCGAATTCGTGTTCACCTGCCTCGCCTTTGCGTTTGTAATCTTCGCCCGTCCGCGCAACCTGGTGCCCGGCCTGTGTCTTGCGAATCGCCCACGGGTTGAGCAGCAATTCCGGGCGCTTGAGCGTGTTGCTCGGGAATTTCGTGGCATACTTGCGATCGAGTATGTAGCGATATTCATCGCCGATGTCGCGGCCGGCGACGTACAGAGATTCAGCCCGTGGCGATGAGAACATGTTCGGCTCCTCGACGCCGACGCGGCCCAGGTCGCGGTACACGTCGAACGCGGGCACGTATCGGCTGGCGAGCACGTGCACTCGTGCCAGCGGCGTCGCGTGGCGGACATGGATGGTGATTTCCTCCTTGTCTGCGTTGAGCGCAGAGATGTGCAGCGGTTCGGCATTGCGCACCTCGAGACGCCGCATCTTCGCCAGCACATGGCCGTCTTTGCGGGTTCCGGTGGTCATTCGAATGGCGATGCGCCTGCCCGTATCCTTGAATAACAGGTCGTAGTCGCCGTCAGGCAGGTTGTCGATGATGATGAAGCCATCCTTGATGGCCAAGGCATCGAATCGATCCGCGACGAAGGCGCCGCCTCGCGTTTCGATCAATGAAAGCTCATCGCGTGACGGTTGCTGCCGTCGGCCGACGTACGGTATCTTCACAGCCACACCGGTTTCGCCGTGTACATTCGACGGCAGCATGCAGCGGTCCTGATGCAGCCTCCAGGTGCGCGATGTGCCCTGCGGCCCTGTTGCACGCAACCGTTCGATGTCGTGAAGCGGGCCGAGATGTACCCGGCCGTTCGCGTCGCTCTTGAGCGTCACGTGCACCTGTTCGCGGAAACCACGGTGCTTCAATACCAGGTTGACCGGCCGGTCCGGCACCGGTTCGCCCGTGCGACCGAGCAGGTCGAGCATATAGCGATCTCGGTCGCGCAACACGTGCAGGTCATCGGTCTTCTCGGTCTTGTCGATCTGGTTGAGCGAGAACTGTGCGCCCGAATCCAGATCGATTTTCTTGTTCTGGCTGAGAGACTTGATCTTTGCGGTGAGGTTAAACGCGATCAGGCTGAGCCGGTCGGGCACGACAAACTCGTGCACCGTTTCGTTGTAGTTGTGCAACTTGAAGTCGTCGACACGTGTGGTGGTGACGGTGCCGTCGTGATCCGTGGCGGTGATAGTCAGCGTGATCTGCTCAAGCAGTCCGATTGGCGCCGCCACGCCGTTGATCGTCAGCGTCGGGCGGACGACCAGCAACGCCTTGCGGTGGGCAAGCAGTTGCTCACGCTGCACATGGAACCCGGCCGTCAGCCGGTATTGTTCCGACAGGTGCTTGAATTTGTCGAGCGTGGCGAAGTCGCCATCGACAAGGATGATCGGTTGTCGGGCGGGCTTGGCGGTAAATGGCACGGTGATGACGCCGTGTTCATCCGGCGAATAGTGATGGCCGGCGACGTACAACGTGGCCTCGGGGCGGGTCCGATTCTGCTCGTCATAGATCGTAAACAGATGGCCCGCTGAGCTGGTACGCTCGAGGTAACGCAGCCGGCCCTTGCGCACTAGGACGCGGCTGCTGCGTCCGCCACCGATGAACTCGATGACGTAAACGCCGCGGCGGGTGAGTCCGGGGAACTCGAAGCTCCGGACCACGCGGCGCAGGGGAGCCTGCTTGTAATTGTAGATCTTCTCCGAGTTGGTCACGAGCCCATCAAGGTTGATGTCGGTGTTCACCTTGCGGCCTGTGGACAGATAAAAATTCAGATTGTTGATCCGAAAGACCTTGACGATCAGTGTCTTGGCGTTCTTGATCGCCAGGTCCAGTGTGACCGGTTTGTCCGCGGCGAACAGCTTTTTGTTGGTATGGATGAAGTCGAGGTCAACGCGGCGCTTGAGTGTTTCGTACTCGCTCGGCGTGAGCATCGAGTACCACTGCTCCATATCGCCGATGCCTGCGAGAATCTTTGTCTCGGCAAACACGCGCTTCAAGTAGTTTTCGCGAATGTAAGGCGTATACGGCTTGTATGATTCGGCCTTGAGAAAGAAATGCTCAAGGTAGCTGCGCACGAGCGGTTCGTCGTGACGGATCGGCGGCAGCAGGATGTGTCCGCTGTAATCGGCGTTGAGATTGACCGGGTAACGCCGGCTGGCGTCACGCTTCATGTGCCTCGGTTCGATGTAAGCCACCCGACGGGGCAGCTTGATGTATGCCATGAAACGCGTCGCATCATATTTGCCCTGTGACCGATCGAACTCGAGCCGCCGGTAGAGAATGCTCGCCTTGATCGAGTTGTGTACGGGGGGCAGGGTCTTGGCAAAATTCCACAACCGATCCAGATAGGCCCGGCGCACTTTCGGGTCGTGCCGCCAGTCGTCATCCGGCCGCGGCCGGAGCTTCGATAGATACGTGGTGACGAAGTTCAAGTTGTCGATCAGCGTCGGGTCGAGTTGCAGGCACTGGTCCAACTGGACGCTCAGCAGCATGCGGTGGATATCCAGCGACCCGAACCCGCGGCTGTGCTTGTAGCGCAGATCGTCGACCACAAGCTGGGGCAGGCTGGCGTAATCGGGCCTCTGCATTCTTCCCAACAGGTGACGGCGGTGGTCGGGGTTAAGGTCCATGGCGATCAGCCAGTCGAGCGCACGATCCTCGAACCCGCCCAGATCACCGCGTCGTTGCAGCGCTTGGGCCGTCAGTGTCCGCCGGCTGACCAGGTTCTGGTTCAGTTTCGTCGGGTGATCCGGTTTGGCATCGAGCCGTTCACGTTGATGGTTGAAGTGCAGCCCCAGCCGTTGGCGGATCAGCTCGAGCGACCCGGCCGGATCCTGCTCGTAGCGCAGCAACGCCTGGCGGTTCTGGATCTCGCGCACCAGGGCCGTGTGCTTGTACCGCTTGATCCAGGCCTTGAGCATATTGTCGACATTGCCCAGCTCGCCGCGGTTCTGATAGTGCAGGCAGTGGTAGTAGTAGAATTGTTCGGTGCCCGGGATCAGTTGATTCAGGGCCGCCCCGCGATCCTCGGCCAGGGCGAAGTCCTCGACGAAGCCGATCTCCTCCGCTCCGGCGCCGCCGGCGACGGTCAAAAGCGTCACGCCCCATACGATCATCATGTTGCGCTTCTGCATGGTCAGGCTCCCTCTGTGAGGTGGGTCGATAGTCCGATGGCGTGGACCGCACGCTTATCTACGGTGATGCGCGATCATAAGACATAGACGCTCAAACCGCCCAATTGTTCAATCGAATGGGCAGAATCTGACGCTCGTGGTCGGCGTGTTACTTACCGGTGATCCAGCGCGTATCGGCCGCTTCGCAACCGGGTACGACCGGTGCCTTGCAGACATCACGGAATACGCCGGCAGTTTTCATGCGTTCATACTGGCGTTCCCACGGGCCTTCGAGGCGTCGGTGGAGGCCGTTGCGGGCGTCGGGGGGCATGGCGGCGCCACGTGGGCAGTGGCTGTAGATCATCATCCGGCGGGGCCTGCCCGACGTGTTCGCTCGCGAATTGTGCACAAGCATGACGTGAAACAACATGACCGACCCGGGCGGGCAGAGCACGTCGGTGCCGGCATCGGGATCGATCTGCTCGACCAGCCGGTCAAATCCCGTCGCGGCATCGATGTCATGTCCGAAGTCCTGGCGGTGTGAACCGGGCCAGACGTGCATCGGACCGGAGTCTTCGGCGCAGGTGTCGAGGCTGATCGCCGACGAGATCACCGTTTGGGGGTAGCCTTCGTGTCGATAGTAAGCCCAGTCGTGGTGGATCGGGAAGCGATCGTCGCTGTTCTCGCTGACCTCGAGGCCCTCGATCCGCTGCGGCAGCGTCTGCTTGTAGTTGAGCTTCTCCTCCAGCAACTCCGGCTCGTCGCCCATGATGATCCGCATCGGCTCGATCAGGCGCGGATCCTCGCTGATCCGCGACAGGTAGATCGACAGATCGTTGATCGGCTGTATCTTTCGCACGATCTGTGTGCCATCGGGTCGGACACGCCATTCGAGCCGCCCACTGATACGCTTGTTGGCGATCGATGAGTTGATGATTAACTCGATGATGTAATCCGCCTCCGTGCGCATCTGGCGAACTTCGTCGTCACTGAAGACGGCGGGCAGCACGATAAACCCGTTGCGGTCATACTGATCGAGTTGCTCAGCGGTGATGTACCGGTTCGTCGTCACTGTCATCTATTGATCTCCTGCTCTGCCGCTCGCTTGGGCTTGTGGGGCGTTGCGGTGAGATATGGAATGGTCGAGTAATCGGTCTCGGTGCTGTCGCGCACATGTCTGGAGCGGTGCGGGGCCGTGATAAGGAAAAAGACTGTGCAGGCGATCGCCCTCCCTGCGGCGAAGTGCCTTGCCCGCTGTTGCGATCGCTGGGTTATGCGGCACGTCATGTGTTGATTATACAACGCAAGGCATGCCAGACGTAAAAATCCGGGAAATTTGGGTGTCCGGCCTTGATGTCGTTTATTGAAAGTGCATCAACTTGAATCAGGTAACGCTCAATTTATTGAAGCGTTATCACGATGCCAGGATTTTGTCGATCTGTTGCAGTTCGTCTTCGGTAAAGTCCGCATGATCGAGCACGGCCGCGTTTTCCCTGATCTGCTCGGGTCGGCTGGCGCCGATCAGGGCGGTGGTGACGCACGGATTGCGTAGCACCCAGGCCAGCGCCATCTGTGGCAAACTCTGGCCGCGTTGTACGGCGTGATCGTTGAGTCTGCCGAGCTTGGTCCGCATCGGTTCGTCAATGGTCGCCGGGTCGACACGTGACGGCCCCTTGGACTCGCCGAGGAACCGGCTTGACAGCCTGCCCTTGCCCAGTGGGGAGAAGCAGGCCATGCCGAATCCCGCGTGTCTGGCCGTCTTGAACAGATCGGTTTCGATCCCGCGATTGAGCATGCTGTAGCTAGGTTGATGCACAAGCAGCGGTGCCAGTCGATCGCGATCGATGATGCGGATTGCTTCGGCCGTCAGGGCTCCGGAGTAATTGCTCACGCCGAAATGCAATGCCTTGCCCGAGCGCACGGCCTGATCGTAAGCGCCAAGCGTTTCTTCCAGCGGCGCGTCCGGGTCGGGGCAGTGGTGGTAGTAGATGTCCACGAAGTCAAGGTCGAGCCGCTTGAGCGATTCATCAAGCGATGTGAGAATATGCTTGCGTGAGCCCGCCCGACCGTACGGCCCGGGCCACATGTTGACGCCAGCTTTCGTGGAGACGACCAACTCGTTGCGCGGCAACTGCTTGATAATCTGGCCGAGCCGCTCTTCGGCCTTGCCTTTTGGCGGGCCGTAAATGTTTGCCGCGTCGATGTGCGTGATCCCGCAATCGAAAGCGGTGAAGATCATCTGCTTGGAATTTTCGTGGAACGCCTTCTCGTCCTGGTGATGGCCGGTGCCTGTTCCGGGGTCGCCGAAGTTCTGCCAGATGCCCAGACTGATCGCCGGCAGCACCAACCCCGACCGCCCGCACCGGCGAAACCAGCCTTCACTGAGATTCTCGTAGCGATCCGCTTTTAGTGTGTATGCATCCATGACGATAGTTCATCATAAAGAATTTTATTGGGCAAACTGATCTCGGATTGTACAATGCAGGTTACTTTATTATTACCCTTAGGATCCTGATCATGCCAGCTGATGTCATGGCTCGCGCGTCAATGATTCACGAGGCGTTTGCATATGGTGAGGCCGAGCACGCTCATTATGAGAAGCAGGGCTACTGCATTTTCGATCACTTTCTGACTGACGATGCGATTGAGCGGTGCTGCCGGCAGATGGATCAGATGGTCAGCGAACTTCACCCGGAGTGTACCCCGGAGGAGATGATATGTCCGCATCAACAGGGAGATCGGTGGGTGTGGGACCTGGGCACGGAGCCGCGATTGTTGGACATGATCGAGCGTCAGATCGGGCCGAACATTATCCTCTGGTCGTCGCACGCCCTGGCCAAGCCGCCGCATACCGGCATCGAGGTGCCTTGGCATCAGGACGCGCCGTACTGGAACGTCGGTGGCCCGCTGGCCGGGGCGGTGTGGATCCCGCTTGACGGTGTTGACGAGCAGAACGGCACGATGTCGATCCTGCCCGGCCTGCACAGGCGTGGCGAGTTGCCACGCCTGATCGATAGGCCGAACGCCGATCGGTTGGGGCACAAGAACCTGTTTAAGCAGGAGATCGATCTAGACGCCCTGCCGGATGGCGCGGATGGAGCGAAAGTGACCTACCGCCTCAAGGCTGGCCAGATGGGCACGCATCACACCATGTTGCCGCACTGTTCAACGCCCAACAGTTCGGAACGCTGGCGGCGCGTTCTCGGGATTCGTTACATGTCTGCGGAGGGCACGCTTGGTGACAAGACATACGAGTCCTACCGCACGCGCAAACCGTTTCAACGCACGTTCTACCTTGTTCGCGGCGAAGACATCAAGGGTTATGGCCTGCCGCACAGTCCGTTTGATGATTAGTGTCACATCGCTGCTGCGCGTGGTGATGTCCCATCATGAAAGCAATGGATAAAGGATTGCCCGAGACCTGAGGACATAGCTGCCTTGCCCGGTTGGGGTTCCTGCCAGGTGATGGTTGGCCGGGGCTATTGCGGGATGGTGATCGATTATTGAAGCGATACAACGCCTGTACTTTTTACTTGTTACGGATATGTCACTGTTCGGATTCGAGCGGTACTTTTCAGCGGCCTTTTTCCTGAACGGCTCGGATTGCGGCCGAAATTTCCGCAGTTGGACAGTGGTCCCTCGTGATGTTCTGCGCGATGGCCGGTGGTCTTTACTTTTGCTCGGACCAGGGCGAGTCGGCAACGTCGTCGGATGACTCGGGTGGGGCGTGCATCAGCACGAACACCATCTGTTCGTCCTGTGTGTTCTCAAAGTGGTGCACGACGTTGGCGGGGATGTAGATTGCGGCGCCGGCCTCGATGTTTTTAGTCTCGTCTTCGACGGTGATCGTGCCTTTTCCCTTGATGATGTAGAACATCTCCTCGCTATGCGGGTGCGCGTTGGGCAGCGTCTTGCTGTGGGGTTCGAGGTACAGGATGCCCAAATCCATGTGTCGCGCCGCCACGTTGTCCGGCGACAGCAATATCGTTGCTCGGCAGGTTTCCTGAATGTAGTTGCGGCCTTCGCTCTCGCGCACGACCTTGACCAATCGTCCCATATCCGGTCTCCTTTTGCGCAGCGGGTCAGGGTTTCAACACGACTTTCGTGCCCTTGCCCGCGATCAGCAGGTCGAATGCCTCTCGCCATTGCTCAAGAGGAAACTCGTGTGTGATGAAATGATCGAGTCTGAGCTTGCCCTCGCTGATGTAGCGCATGCCCAGTTCGCAGTTGCTCCAGGTATAGGAGCGCACGCCATTGAGACTAATCTGACGCATGATCACGTCGAGCATGGGCACCTCGATCGTTTCCGACTGCACGCCGATCATGGTGACCGCGCCGCCACGGCGCACGATCTCGATCGCGGCGAGCAACGCCGTGTGAGATCCGGACACCTCGAATGCGGTGTCGGCGCCGCGCCCACGCGTAAGTTGCATGACGTGGTCGGCGACATCCGTTTCCTCGGCGATCAGCGTCGCGGTCGCGCCCAGTTCACTCGCTTTTTGCAGCCGCGCTTCGTCCTTTTTCAAGCCGATGACCACGATGGGATCGGCGCCTTGCAGCCGGCACAGTTGTGCGATCGACAGGCCTAGAAACCCCGGCCCGAAGATGATGACCGCGTCGCCGCTTCTGATCACGGATCTGTCCACGACCGCGTGGATGGCGACGTAGATGTCCGCCAGAGACGCCACCTCGAACGAAATGTTGTCCGGTACGGAGATCAGCATGTCCGCAGGAACTTTGACGAACTCGGCAAACCCGCCGTTGACGTCATATCCGATGCCGACCCGTGAAGCGCACAGATTTTCGTGGCCCGATCGGCAATACCAGCAGCGGCCACAGGCATAGACATTGGCTTCGACGGCGACGCGGTCGCCGACCTTGACGCCCTTCACGCTGCCGCCTATTTCGTGAACCACGCCAGCGATCTCGTGGCCCAGCGTGACCGGAGGCTTGTACATCCGGTTGTGACCCGTGTACCTTTCGATGTCGCTGCCGCAGATTGCCGCTGACTTGACCGCAAGGAGCACCTCGTCATCTCCGTGCCGGGGTGTCTCGACATCGAGCAACTCCAGATTTCCCGGCCCATAATCGGTCTTGACCAACGCCTTCATGATTTTTCCTTCAATATCGGTTGACGTTCATTCCGTTTCAGATGTTACCGGCGCCCAGACCAATCCGTGTGCATATCCCGGCATGGCAATCGCATTTGCGCTAGGGCGATTGTACCTTTGCTTGTGGTTGCTGCATGGTCAGGCAGTGAATTGCGCCGAGGCCGGCGATCAGATGATTGCACGGAACGGGGACGATCTTGTGATCGGGCATCGCCTTGTCCAGGGCGCGCAGCGCGTTATCGTCGGTCTGCTGCCCGAAGGTGGGTACATAGACGACGCCGTTGCAGATCAGGAAGTTGGCGTAGCTGGCCGGCAGTTGTACGCGGCCGGCGTCGTATTCGGCCGCATCGGGAAACTCGTACCGGATCGGCCGCGGCGCGGGCAGAGCCACCAGGTTCAGCGTTTGTCCTGACTGGTCGCGCGCTGTACGCAACACGCGCCAGTTCCGCTCGAGCGATTCGTGGTCGCGGTGACCTTCGGGTGCGCGCACGGCGGCGACCGTTGCCGGCCTGATGAAGCGGGCCACGCCATCGACGTGGCCGTCGGTGTCGTCGCCCGTGATGCCGCACGGCAGCCAGATGACGTGCCGGGTCCCCAGCGCATCGTGCAACATCCGCTCGACGCCGCGGCGGTCCAGCGACGGGTTGCGGCTGGCGTTGAGCAGGCACGATTCGGTGGTCAGCATGGCGCCGCGGCCGTTGGCGTCGATCGCGCCGCCCTCGAGCACTTGCTCGTGACGCCATGTGGGGGCGCCAACCTGCTGCGCGATGCGTCCGGACACGGCGTCGTCACGGTCCTGGGGCGGGTACTTGCCGCCCCAACTGTTGAAGCGAAAGTCGTGACAAGCCAACTCGCCGCGGCGGTTGAGGACAAAGATGGGCCCGTAATCACGGATCCACGAATCGTCGGTGGCGATCCCGTGTCGGCCGGTGTCACAGACCTCGACCGAATCGCCCATCAGTTCGACGAAATGGTCGAACTGCCGCTGCGCCGGTTCGAGGCACCCGGGCCAGGTCGCGGCACGGTGAGGCCGGCTGACCCACACCCGTGATTGCGCCGCCCACTCGGCGGGCATGTGATATTCATGTAGATCGGTGCAGATGGTTGTGTGCGTTGCGATGTAGGTGCTCAGATTTGTGCTATTTACGATATGACGACCGCGATCACCGGTTGCGGCTTTATGATGGTTCACTCTTGCGGCGCCGTTCATCTGCCATGGGCGTTATACCGCACCCACGCCCTGACGTGAAGCGGTCGAGGAAATCGGTCATATTCGCACTTAAGTGAGCAACGCCTGCACGCTTACGTCATCGAATACCGTATGGGCGTCGTCGTTGCCCAGCCCGATCTCACCGCCGTTGAGCGCCGTGTCGAAATTGATGCTGATCGTCTCGACGCCGTCGCCGAAGTTCTCGATATACGGGATCGCCGTACCCGGGAGCATCAAGCGTGGCTCGAGCCACGCTCGCGACTGCCAATCCCGGCATGGGTGCCGCTGGCCAGCCGAACCATCTACTGCTAAGATACCGTCAACTACTCAACCCCAAGGTGCAACCCATGGCCGCCACCAGCCCCGCCGAAGGCTACTTCCGAAACATCTACACCACGCTCAAGAGCATCGCCATCGGCATGCGCATCACGCTCAAGTACCTTTTTTCCAGCAGCGTCACGATCCAGTACCCCTTCGAGAAGCTCGCTTTCGCCCCACGCTACCGCGGCATCCACGAGTTCGAGGCCGACAAGTGCATCGCCTGTGACATGTGTGCCAAGGCCTGCCCCGTCGACTGCATCTACATCGATAAGTCCGGCGCACGCAAGATCGACAAGAGCACCGGCAAGGTCGACCCCAAAGGCGGCGAGCTGCTGCGCTACGCCATCGACTATCAAAAGTGCATGTTCTGCGCCCTTTGTACCGAGCCCTGTCCGACCGACTGCATCCACATGGGCAAGAACCACGACTTGTCCTCCTACACGCGCGGCGACATGGTTGTCGAGTTCACCGAGATCGACAAGCAGGGCCTGCGCACCCCCATTCCACTTTGGGTCGAGCGTAACGCCTCGAAGATCCCTTGGGTCGCCAAAGAGAAGCAACGCCTCGAAGCGGGCGAGCTGGCTACTCGCGCCGCCAATATTCCGGCAGTTTGAATCGCTGGCCGGCCTCGGCGACACGGTCGCACATCCGTCTGTCCGACCCCGCCCCGCATCGTTTAGACCCCTTGGCTCGAGTTGTGGTGTAGGCCGTGTCGCGGCGAGTTTCTCACATATACGCCGATTCGCACGAGCAAAATGAAGGCAAGCCCCCGGAACCGAAGCAGCCCGGAATCGTTCCGGTCATCGAGCTTGAAGTGGTCGAGCAATGGAAGAAGGTGCTTGGCAAAGAACCTCAACCGGACACCGACAAGTTCGCACCGTGAGGCAAGCTGCTCAAAGAAATCCGATCTGCTCCCCCCGGGTTTATCGCCACGTCTCGACGGCCCGCACCAGTAAGCGTACGCCGAAACCCGTCGGGCCCTTGCAAAACAGATCGTTGGCGTTCTTGAGATCGCTGACGCCGGCAATGTCGAGGTGAGCCCAGGGCGTCTTCTGGTCGACAAAATGCTGCAAGAACGCGGCTCCCTGGATAGGGTGCGCTTCACGCCCGCCGGAATTGACAATATCGGCGTGGCTGGATTTGAGCAGCTCTTTGTGCTCGGCCCATAGCGGCAGGTGCCACAGGCGCTCACCGGTATGCTCGGCGGCGTCGAACAGGTGGCCGCGCAGTTTAGAGTCTCCGCAAAATGCGCCGGCGCACAGACTGCCAAGCGCCACCACGACGCCCCCGGTCAACGTGGCCAGATCGATAATCGCCCTGGGCTTGTAATGTCTGCACCCATAGGCAAGAGCGTCGGCAAGAACCAGCCTTCCTTCGGCATCCGTATTCGTAACCTCAACGGTCACACCGTTGTACATTCGCAGGATGTCACTGGGACGATATCCGGTTTTGTCGATCATGTTCTCCGCGACCGGCACAAGTGCCACGACCCGTACCGGCAGTTTCAAGCGGGCGATAGCGTGCATGGCGCCGATCACCGCCACGCCGCCGCACTTGTCATACTTCATCGTATCCATGCTGGCCGCCGGCTTGATCGAGTAACCGCCGGTGTCGAACGTCACTGCCTTGCCGACGAGAAGGATCGGTTTGCCGTTCGCCTTGGGCGCTCTTCCGCGTCCCGGCCATTCGAGGCAGATCATGGCGGGCGGCGTCGACCCGGCGGCGCCAACGGCGATCAATCCGCCCATCTTCAACGCCGCGGCACGTTTAGCGTCGATGATCGTACATTTGAGTCCAACCTGCCGCGCTATTTTTCGACAGAATGCCACGAGATATCTCGGGTTGGCCACGTTCGGCGGTGTGGCGGCGAGTTTCCGCGCCAGCGTCACCGACTCGCCGACATGCAGCCCGTGAGTCAGTCCTTTGCGCATCGACCGGTCAATACTCACCGCGAGCCGTGTTGCCTTGCCCTTGTTTGCCCGGTCGGGCTTGTTGTGGTCGCCCTTGCCCTTAAAAAGGTCGAACTCGAAGTTGGCGATCGCCAGGCCGTCGGCGATCGCTCTGCCGGTGTCATCCGGCGTGGCGGCGCCGTCGAGGCCGGCCACATCGATGCTCAGGCGGCTGACATCGGCGTCGTAAGCCGCCTTCACCAACTTGGCGCCCGCGATTCGCATCGCCGAGCAATCGTCGGACTGACCGCGATCGCCCAGTCCGAGCACATACAGGCGCTTGGGGCCCGATGGGGGGTAAAGGCATTGCAGTGCGCCGCGCACCGCGGAAAATTCCGCCCTACGCATCGCCGCCTTCAGGGCGCCGCCGGCCCGCCTGTCCAGGCCGGCGTGGCACGCCGGCAACGGCCCGGGCTTATCGAACAGCATGACGGCTACGGTGTCCGCGTTGGCGTCGCCAACCACTCGAATCTGACGATACAATTGATAACTCCTGAAGGCTTACATTTTCCAGCATAGTTGCAGACACATCAGATTGCCAACGTGTTCTGTCATCGCGTCAGTTGCCGGCGGTTCGCATCTGGCGCACAACGCCAATGCAGGCATAGGGTTGGGCGCATCGCCGGCTTGACAGTTCGCGGTGGGACCGATACCGTCACTGCTCGGTGGAATCAGAATAAGCCTATCATCCGGCAAGCCAGCGAACCGCGTTAGGTCGATTGCACACCAGCCCGTTTGCCCGGAGTCAAGCTCTATGAGAACACCCCGCTGTTTGCTGGCCACGATCGTGTGGATCGCGTGCGCGGGCCATTCCACCGTGCTTGCGCAGGATAGGTTGCCGATATCCAAGCAAGGGGCGCTAACTCCGACGGAACAAGAAACAGTCCGCGATTACGTCGCACTATGGGCCGGCAACTTGCAGAGCGACAGGGATGTGGTAGTCGCCGGTGCGAAGAAAAAACTCACAGCACCGCTGCGCCGCAACGCCAAGCCCCCCTTTCTCGCCGCCTACCGTATCGCTTTGATCCCTCACTTGGATGAGGCGATTAAATCACCGCGTGATATCGTCCGGCTCAATGTCATGATCATTGCCGAGTCGGTGAAAGACGCGAATAATCCTGATCTGCTGGTGAAGGGACTCGCCGACCGCAGCCCCGCGGTGCGATACTGGGCCGCCGCCGCCATGACCAGCGTGATCGCGGCCTTGCCGCCCGCAGAAACCCCGAAACAGAAGCAGGAGCAGAAGACCCTGCAAACCCAACTGCTCGCTCAACTCGTCAAGGCGGTGCAGGTCGAGCCGTATGAGCAGGTGGTTCAACAGTGCATGGTGGCGCTGAACCAGTTGAATATCCCCGAAGCAGCGATCGAGGTTCTCGAAGCACTCGACGGTCGTGTTGCGATTCACCTTGAGGAACCGTCGCTGCCGCTTGCCGCAGCGCTGGCGACGCTGCGCAGCCAGATGATTCAGGTGATCAGACAGTCGAGCCCTCCAAGAGATCACATGCGCCTGCTCATGCGCGTATCGTTTCGGTACTTCGATCTTGCGTCAGGCATGTTCTCCAACGGCCGCGTGAGCCCAAACAACCTGAAAGACTATCGGGAAATGCTGCGCCGAGCAGACGAGAATCTGCGGGAACTGGCAGAACTGCAAAACATAAGGGTCGAGGATTTTCCGCGCCCTCCCTTGGGCAAATCGCTTGATGATTTGGCCAAGAGTCAGGAATGGCAGGCAATCAATCTGTACTCGGCCGAGTGGAGAAACCTGCTGGTAAAACGCTTGAAATTCAGGGCCGAAGCCCTGCACATGGGACAAACGCCGATTAAGCGCCCAGATCGGGATTGACAACTGGTGACTGGGCCGGTGTCGGCATGCTCGTGTCGGCAGGTGCCTTGGGGCCTTGGATCGCTTCGTCCACTTGGCGCAACAGGTCCATGTAGTCCATCTGGGCCATCTGCAGATCGCGCAACACCGGGTGCTGAATCACGCGGTTCTGCAGATCTTCCACCTTGTGCTTGTCCGTGACCTCAATGGGTTGGCCCTTGTTTTCCTTTTCATGCACGAGTTGAAGTTGGCGGTTGTAGTCAGTCATAAGGCGCTGGGCGTCCGTGTCGTCGCGAAGTTTGCCGGTGATGTCCTGAAACTTCATCGACGCATTGTGCTCGGCAATGAGTTTGCCCAGGTCGCCTGCGGCTTTCATCACCTGTTCCGTGCTGGCCATGGTGCATGTCTCCGTCGCCCTGCAGCCGGGGCATGGTAGAGGTAGCATAACAGCAATGCGATCACACGTCAGATGGTGCCGGTCAACGAGGCCCTTGCAGATTGCTGATTACTGACAGCGAGTATTTCATGTCCAACCCACATATCGATCGAATTCTCAAGCACATCGCCGATCGGCGTTACCAACCGCAGCGCATGCGTCAATTGGCGCAGGACCTGGGCGTGCCCGAGGCCGGCTTTGAGGATTTCGCCGGTGTGTTGAACGAGTTGATCGGCGAGGGCAGGGTGGTGCTCGACGCCGACGCCACCGTCGGGTTGCCCCCTCCGGGCCGGGTGATGATCGGTACATTTCGGCTCAATAAGCGTGGGTTCGGGTTCGTTGTGCCCGAGTCGCCGACGGAGCACGGCGATCTATTCGTCCCTGAAGGAAATACCGGTAGCGCCTTGACCGGCGACCTGATCCGGGCCACCGTGATCCATGTCAGGAATCGTGCCGGTCGGGGCCGATCGCCATATATCGGGCGTGTCACCGACATTCTCCAACGCGCCGACAAACAGTACGTGGGCAACCTGACCAAGCGGGGACAGGTGTGGGTCGTCGAGGTGGACGGTCGCCATCTGCCCGACCCGATCGTTATCCGCGACCCCCATGCCCGCGATGCGCGACAGGGTGACAAGGTCGTCATCGAGTTGATCGTTTATCCCACAGGCAGTGCATCGGCCGAAGGGGTGATCCTCGAGGTGCTCGGTAAACAGGGCGAGCCCGATGTCGAGACCGAGGCTGTCATACGCGCCTATGGACTGAGAGATCGGTTCGAGCCGGAAGTGATCGAAAGCGCACGGGCCGCGGCACAGGCGTTTGACGACAAATCAATACCCGACGACCGAGAGGACCTGACCGGCACGTTCATCTGCACGATCGATCCGCCCGACGCTCGCGATTATGACGACGCTATCAGCATCGAAAAGTTCAATCCGCCCGACGGTGATGCGGTATATCAACTGGGCGTACACATTGCCGATGTTTCCACATTCGTGAAACTCGGTTCGGAGATGGACAGCGAAGCGGCCGGTCGCGGCAACAGCGTGTACCTGCCCCGCCGTGTCTTGCCCATGCTGCCCGAGTTGCTCTCCAACGGCGTCTGCTCGCTCCAGGAAGGCGTCAACCGCCTGTGCAAATCGGCGTTTATCCGGTACGACGGCGACGGCAACGTCGTGGGCCAGCGGTTTGCCTCCACCGTTATTAAATCTTGCAAAAGGCTTACGTACCTTGAAGCGCAGGCGCTGATTGACGACGACGTGCGCACGGCACGTAAGCACACGAAAAGCACGCCGAAATATGGCCAGCCACTGATTCATGCCCTTAAGTTGATGGACGAGTTGGCGCGGATCATTCGCGCCCGCCGCCTTGTAAAGGGAATGATCACTCTCGACCTGCCGTCGGCGGAGTTGGTGTTCGACGATTCCGGCAGGGTTGTGGACGCCGTGCCGGAAGATGACGCGTATACACACACGATCATCGAAATGTTCATGGTTGAAGCCAACGAAGCGGCGGCCCGCTTGTTCGACGGCCTTGGCGTAGCGATGCTTCGGCGCATTCACGCCGACCCGCCAGCGCACGACCTGACGGAACTTCGTCGGTTTGCCCATGTTGCCGGCCACACGATCCCGCAACGTCCGTCACGGCACGATTTGCAGAGCCTGCTCGACGCCGTGCGTGGCACGCCCGCGCAGCATGCGGTGCACCTGGCCGTGTTGCAGACTCTGAGTCGTGCCGAGTACGCACCACTGCTGATCGGTCATTTCGCGTTGGCCAGCGAGCATTACACCCATTTCACCAGCCCGATTCGTCGCTATGTGGACCTGGTCGTACACCGTGCGTTGGACGCGTACTTGGAACAAGCATCCGGTCGCGGGGGACGCGGCAAGAAGCGGATCACCGCCAGGATGCGCGATGATTTACGCGTCCCAGATGAGCAGGCGTTGGCAGAGATCGGTCGGCACTGCTCGCAGGCCGAGCGTAACGCGGAGGCGGCCGAGCGCGACCTGACCAATTACCTGGTCCTTGATCTGCTGGGCGACCATCTCGGTGACGATTTTGACGGCACGGTCACGGGTATCACAGGCTCGGGCGTGTTCGTCCAACTCGACCGTTACCTCGTGGACGGTTTTATCCGCAACGAGGACCTGCCCGGTGACGGCCGGTGGAGGCTCAACCGCAACACGGGTGCGCTTGTGGCGCAGGACAGCGGCAGGTCGATCACCATCGGCGATCGTTTTGTCGTGCGCATCGCAAATGTAGACGCCGCCGCACGCAGGCTCGATCTGGTCATTATCGAGAAACCCGCGGGCAGAAGGACGCCGAAGAAGCGTAAGCAGCCCGTCGGTGCACGCAAAGCGCATCAAAGGACAACTAAATTAAAAACGAAACGCAAGCAGAATCGCAAATGTAAGCAATGATCGTTTGGCGGCGGGTCAATCCCCATGCACGAGGAGGAGCCACGTCGCTGAATGACGGATAGGTATAGGATGCTCTTATGCCGTTGACGTTCGCAGCCTATCTGCACGACATCAGCCCGGTAGCGGTGCCACTATGGGGTAGCTTTGCCATCCGCTGGTACGGCCTGTCATATCTACTGGGGTTTGTGGTCGGTTGCCTGATTCTCCGCCACCTGGCACGGCGAGGTAGGGTCCAGCTCGAGGCAAACCAGGCGATGGACATGGTCTTCTGGATTGCCGTGGGCGTGCTCGTCGGCGGCAGGCTGGGGTATGCGTTGTTCTACCAGCCTGATTTGTTTGTTAGCCTGAGCAGCAGCCCTCCCTACTGGGACCTGCTGGCGATCAACAAGGGCGGCATGGCCAGTCACGGCGGCCTGATCGGCGTGATCATCGCGTCACTCTGGTATGCGCGGCGCAACGGGTTCAGCTTCCTGCACGTGATCGACCTGGCCGTGTTCGCCGGTGCGCCGGGCATGTTCTTCGGGAGAATTGCCAACTTCATCAACGGCGAGTTATTCGGTCGGGCGTGTGGCGCTGACTCTCCGCTGGCGGTGAAGTTTCCACAGGAAATGCACGACTGGTCCCAGCAACAGCTTTCACCTCTGCTTGAACTCGACCCGCCGGCCTCTGCGACGATCTCACACGCGAGTCTTGTGAACTGGGCCATTGAGCAGATTCATCGTGGCAACGACAAGGTGGTAGAGATTGTTCAGCCGTTGCTGACGCCCCGTCATCCGTCGCAGTTGTACCAGGCGTTGATCGAAGGGCTCTTGCTGTTTGTGGTGTTGGCGATCACCTGGATTCGACCTCGCAAGCCCGGAGTGATCTTCGGCCTCTGCTGCTGCTACTACAGCATGGCGCGCATCGTGGGAGAGGTGTTCCGTGAGCCGGATTCGCACATCAAGGGCCATGAATTTGGCGCGTGGGGCATTACGCGAGGGCAACTTCTCAGTACCGTCATGCTGCTTGCCGGGGTGGCTGTCATCTCGATCTGCGCCAAGCGCAATGTGCAGAAGGTCGGCGGCATACTCAATCACTGATCGACGGCCGTGAAGCAAGGTGGGCCACTCGGTGTGTGTAGCGATTGGATCGTCACCCGATGCGGATCAAAGCCATGGTTCAATGCCGCGATTCGACTTGTTCGATCAATTTGTCCCAGACCATTTCGACACTGACTCGCGAGATCAATGACTGGTCATCGCGGTGGCGGCGATAGCGGGAGAGGTTCATGTGATCGATGCCCGGCGGTTGCACAACCGTTTCGCCTCGGCGGTAAGGACCGACAAGGGAGGGATCGGTCGGACCGAAGATGGTGACGATCGGTCGATTGAACCCCACCGCCACGTGCAGCGGCGCCGAGTCGTTGCACAGGAGCAGGGTTGCCCGGCTGACCACGGCCATCATCTGCCCAACGGTCGTGACGGGGAACAACACCCGATCGCCAAGGGCATCGACAAGCGGTTGCGCGTTGGCGCGTTCGTCCGGCGCGCTGAGCGCAATGATGCGTCGACCGAGATGGCCGGCGTCGAGCAACCTCTTCGCGATCGTGATATAGCTGTCAATCGGCCAACACTTGCACCGCCAGCGCGCTGTGGGTGCGATTGTAACGAACGGCTCATCTTCACCGATATGCTGGAGAAGATACCGCTCGCCCCACTGTGCATCTGCATCGGCCAGATACAGGCGCAGGTCGTGCTGCGGCTGGCAGCCTTCGGCCGCGAGCAGCGCGAGCATGCGATCGACCGCGTGCAGATTGCCATCGACGTGGTGCCCGCTGTTGTACGCCCGATGTGCCGTTTCCCGCGCGTTGGCGTAACCGACTCGCTGTGGCGCGCGGGTAAGCCGGGTGAACAGGCCCGATCGAAACAAGCCCTGCAGATCGATGGCCAGATCATAGCCCGGCCCGCGAAGCCGGCGTGACCATGCGATCGCTTCGCGCAGCCGCCATGGGCGCCGCCACATCGCTGCGAATCGATCGCGTGGAAACTTAATCACGCCATTGAGATCCCGATGTGCAACGACGGCATCAGCAAACGTCTCATTGACCAGCCAGTCAATCCGAGCTGACGGCAGGGTGTGGCGGAGGGTGACCAGTGCTGGCACCGTGCGGCAGACATCGCCCAGTGCCGACGGGCGCACGATCAACACACGCTTCGGATTATCAGTCCAACACATCGACGGCATGGAACGCTAATATAGTCACATTCGCCGGCGGCACGCTGCGGCCACGCCGCCCGTGGATGGTAAGGGACACATTATGGTGTGCATGCGGCAATCGATCGTCGTGCTACTGGGTATGATCTCGCTCGCAGCGGGTTGCGACGGAGGTGCCCCCCCCATCGAGACGTTTGCCAAGAACTGGAACGATGCGATCAACAGCGAACGATACGATCAACTATTTGAATTGCTCGATGCCATCTCCCGGCGCGAGATCGACTACGAACTAAAACAATTGCGAGGCCTGGCCGAGACGGATCAGCAGTACCTGCTCGATCATCTCGGCGGTGAACGGATTGACAGCCTGCGAGATTTGACGGCGAGCAAGTATTTCGCGCGCAAATGGCGATTGGTGTTGCGAGGCCGCAACCCGAAGATGAAAATCACCGCCCACGGCGGCGGTCTTGGCGAGATGACGCTCGAACTGGACAAGTCCCGCCGATTGCGCGTGGAACTGAAGATCGAAGCGGAGAAGTGGGTCTGGCGGCTGCCTCGTCAGCGACTGATCGATCCGTTGATCATGAGGGATGGCTCCGCTGCGCCACGCCGCGAAGCACGCGGCAGGGATTAACGACGATGTCGACACTGAATGATCACGTCACACTCGTGACCGGCGGCGGCCGTGGCATCGGGCGGGCCGTTGCGTTGGCGTTTGCAGCCGAGGGCGCAAGAGTCGCGATCACGGCGCGCAACACGGACGAATTGAACCAGGTGACGCGCCACATCAAGGAAACCGGCGGCGAGGCGATGGCGGTGTGTGCCGACTTGGCCGACCGTGCCGCCCCTGTCACGGTTGTTAAACAGGTGCGCGATCGCTTTGGGCCGATCGACGTGCTGGTCAATAATGCCGGCATCGGCAGCAGTGCCAAGCCAATGCCGGTTGCCGAGTTCGATGACGATTTTTGGGACCTGACGATGGCGGTCAATCTGACGGCGCCGTACCTGCTTTCCAAACTCGTGTTGACCGACATGCTGGCACGTAAACACGGGCGGATCATCATGATTGCCTCGATCAACGGTAAGATCGGCAGTTTTCACGGGGCAGCGTATGCGGCGAGCAAGCACGGCGTGCTTGGGTTGATGCGCACGCTGGCGATGGAATTGGCTGGCGAAGGCGTCACCGTCAACGCAATCTGTCCGGGGCCCGTACGCTCGCGAATGAACGATCGTCGTGTCGAGTACGACGCGCAACGTCGCGGTCGGACATTCGAGCAGGAGGCGCGGGCGAGCACGCCAATCGGCCGCCGGCTTGAGCCGGAGGAGATCGCGCCCTTGGCAGTTTACTTGGCCGGCGATGCCGCCGCCGCCGTCACCGGTCAGGCGTTTAACATTGACGGGGGGATCCTGATGGCAAGCTGATCTACGGAAAGGATAGATATGTCACGTGCGATCAGGCGTCACTGCAACTGGCGGCAATGGTGGATGGGCCGGATCATGCCGTAATTGATGCCGGATGTCGACCGGCCGTGCTCTATCGGCATCGCAAGGTAAGGGAGTCAGTCACCAAACATCTTGATAGAACGCGGGTCTTCAGCCCGTGCTTCTAAGCGCTGGCCGCACGTTTT
>Ga0310121_10000621_pt1 | contig 38334 bp, 32 predicted proteins | sample CB27_Tmax_986_MG_FD_203504 | JGI IMG/M metagenome (GOLD analysis project Ga0310121, IMG submission 203504) | Marine microbial communities from Western Arctic Ocean, Canada - CB27_Tmax_986 | ecosystem: Environmental > Aquatic > Marine > Oceanic | place: Canada: Western Arctic Ocean | collected...
CGCATCGCACCCAGGTCGACCGTCGCCCACTGGGGCGGATCGGACTGGGCCGGTTCGAGGAAATCCCGTTGGCGCGCTTTGCCGTCCAGAATGCCGGCGATGTGTTCCCAACCCAGGCGCGCTTCATTGTCCAGACCCGGCAACTTGCCCAGCGTCGCCACTGTGCGCTGACGCGGTCCCCGCGACGTGCGAACCGACTCCACCAGGGTCCAGTAATGATACGTCTCGCCATTCTTTTTTCCGTGATGTCGCCTGAGAAACATGAGCGCGGACCCTCCTGGATCGCGCTCAATTTTGACAATGCGAAAGGCCCGTGGCAAGGGGGTGGTCTGCACTACATGGGCATGTCAGAGACGGATTTGAACAAAATCAATCCTCCCTATCGTGCGATCACCCGAAAAATCACCCGACTGAAGCAAGTACTGCGGAAAGTGGGCTAACACCCCCGTCGCGCATCCGGGACTAACGGCCATCGTCGGAACTGCAATGGTCGATGAAGAACTGCTGACACCCCAAGCCCTCGCGTGGCGCGCGGCGCACGTACGAACCGTCGGCTTGGAGGTCCCAGGCCTGGGCCTGGTCCGCCATCACTTCCTTGAGGAGCGTCTCGAGAACCTGCTGAAGGGGAAGGGACTCGATCGGGGTGATGGCTTCGACCCGGTTATCCAGGTTACGGCTCATCCAGTCGGCCGACCCGATGTAGTATTCATGTTTCCCCCCGTTGCGGAAAAAGTAAATGCGCGTATGTTCAAGGAACCGCCCGATCACGCACATGATCCGGATGTTCTCGGACAATCCCGGCACGCCGGGACGCAGGCAACAGAATCCGCGGATGATCAGGTCGATCTGGACCCCCACCCGCGAGGCCTCGTAGAGTGCCTCAATGATCTCCGGGTCCTCGAGCTGATTCATCTTGGCGATGATTCGGCCCGGGTTCTCTTCGATGTGGTTCTTGGTCTCGCGGCTGATCATCTCAACGAAGCGCTCGCGCATGTTCACGGGCGCCACCAACAGCTTGCGATATTCGCGAAAGTCCGAATGCCCGGTCAGGTAGTTGAACAGATCGGAGACGTCCTCACATAGCTCCGGATCACAGGTAAACAGTCCCAGGTCGGTGTAAAGCCGGGCCGTGCCGGTGTGATAATTACCCGTGCCGATGTGCGCGTAGCGGCGGATGCCCGCGGGCTCATCGCGCACGATCAGCAGCGTCTTGCTGTGGGTCTTCAGCCCGATAAAGCCGTACGAGACGTGGGCGCCGGCCTTCTCCAGTTTCCTGACCCACTCGATGTTGCTTGCCTCATCGAAGCGGGCCTTGATTTCGACCTGGACGTTGACCTCCTTGCCCGCCTCGACCGCCTTGAGCAGCGCGTCCACTATGGGGCTGTTAGCCGCCGTGCGGTAGAGCGTCTGCTTGATCGCCACGACGCGCGGATCGACGGCCGCCTCCTCGAGCAAGGCCATGACGCTGGTGGCGAAAGATTGGTACGGGTGGTGGACCAACAGGTCATTGCGTCGCATGACGTCGAACAGGTCCACTTTCTCCTCGCTCGACTCGACTTGACGCAACCGGGGATGCGAGACGGGGTGATGCGACTCGAATCGCAGTCGCGAGACGTCCAAGCCGCCCAACGCAAAAAGATCACGTAACCCAAGCATGGTGTCGGACTGGTAGACGTCGCGTTCGGAATGCACGCCCAGCTCCTGCACCATCCAGAATTTCAGTTCGTCGCAGATCGATCGCTGGGTCTCGATGCGAACCGTCGGCGCGAATCGCCGAGTGCGCAGCTCCTCCTCGATCACTTCCAGAAGGTCGTCGGCCTCTTCCTCGTTGCGTTCGATATCGGCGTTGCGCGTGACACGAAAGGGCGAGGACTCCAGAATCTCTATCCCCACGAACAACCGATCGAGGAACTGGGCGGTGATCTCCTCCAGGGGCACGAACACCATCTGGTCGGGGATCTGCACGAATCGCGACCGGTTGGACGGAATCTTGACCCGGGCCAATCGCGGGACCGGTTCTCCGCGACGCTGGACCAAGACCGCCAGCGACAGGCTGAGATTGGAGATGAAGGGAAACGGCTGACCGGGCCCCACGCCCAGCGGGGTCAGGATCGGCATGATCATCTTCTCGAAATAATCGCGCAGCCAGTCCTTTTGGACATCGGTCAACTCATTCCAGGCGGCGACGGCGATCCCTTCCTCCTTGAGCGCGGGCAGTAGATCTTCCAACCAAAGTTGGTCCAGGGCGGTGACTTCCCGACTGACGATGGCCCGAATTTCGTCGAGCTGCTCCAAGGGGGTCTTCCCATCCATCGAGCGACGCGTGACGCCGGCGGCCAACTGGCGCTGCAGGCCCCCCACGCGTTTCATGAAGAACTCATCGAGATTGTTGGCCGCGATGCCCAGGAAATTGACCCGTTCCAGGAGTGGGTTGTGGGAGGCGGCCGCTTCCTCGAAAACCCTGTGATTGAAGGCCAGCCAGGAACTCTCGCGGTTGAAGTACTTCTCGCCGGGCACCAGTTCAGCCCGGTCGGGCCTCGCGGACTCGGGTTGGTCGATGTGAGCCAAACTCATCGGATCCCTCTTTCATGCTTACCCGCTGGCGCGGCCCACGCGCCCCGCGCGGGGCGCGTGAGGGCGCGTGAGGGCGCGAGCGCGCCACTTATAATGGTTATGGTATTAGAACGTCGCGCCACTGTCAGCGGTCAGATGGAGAACGCCCAATGGTCCGGGCACAAATCAATTCTGGCCTCATGCTCGACCCCGAAGGGGTCGAATGTGATTAGCCGTGGGTGTCAACCCACGGTTCGCGGTCCTCAAATCTCGACAACCCTGAAGGGGTTGAACCGCGACGTGATGCAGCCGATTCGACCCCTTCAGGGTCGTGACGTCTTGGGGCCTCACGTCCGGGAGTTGAAACCCCCGGCTAATCACATTGCTCCCTTTCAGGGAGCCAGAAAACTGATTTGTGCACCCACAACGGCCTCGCCCAAGGAAGGGGGGGATCAAGGGGGACATTACGCCGAGGGAGGGATTATCCCTCCTCGCCCAGTTCGTCGACAAGCAACGTGGCCACGTTGTTGTTGACCTCGAGGAACCCGCCGGTCACTTGATAATCCTTCTCGCCTCCGGCGCTCTTGACGTTCAGCGTCCCTCTGCCCAGGGTGGCCAACAACGGGGCGTGGTGGGCCATCACGCCCAGATAGCCCTCGGCCGCCGGGACGACGATCGAGTGGACGCGCCCCTCGAAAACCGTGCGCACCTGGGTCACGATATGCAGGTCGAAATCAGCCATCTCTCACTCTCTACAGGTTGGCCATCTTCTCCGCGTTCTCCTGGACTTCCTCGATCTGGCCCGCCATGTAACAGGCCTGTTCGGGCACCTCGTCCAGCTCTCCGTCGACGATCATCTTGAAGCCCCGGACCGTGTCCTCGCGCTTGACGTAGGCGCCGGGCCGCCCCGTAAAGGCCTCCGCCACGTGGAACGGCTGGCTAAGGAAACGCTGGATTTTCCGCGCGCGCTGGACCGTCAGCTTGTCCTCTTCGCTCAGCTCATCCATGCCCAGGATCGCGATGATGTCCTGCAGGTCCTTGTATCGCTGCAGGACGTTCTGGATGTCTCGCGCCACCTGATAGTGCTCTTCCCCCAGGACCTTGGGGTCCAGGAGGCGGCTGGTCGAGTCGAGCGGGTCGACCGCCGGATAGATGCCCAGCTCGGCGATCTGGCGCGAGAGCACCGTCGTGGCGTCAAGGTGGGCAAACGTGTTGGCGGGGGCCGGGTCGGTCAGATCGTCGGCCGGGACGTAGACGGCCTGGACCGAAGTGATCGAACCCTTGTTTGTCGACGTAATTCGCTCTTGCAGGGTGCCCATCTCGGAGGCCAAGGTGGGCTGATAGCCCACGGCCGACGGCATCCGGCCCAGCAATGCCGAGACCTCGGAGCCGGCCTGCGTGAAGCGGAAGATATTATCGACGAACAGGAGCACGTCCTGCCCCATTTCGTCCCGGAAATATTCGGTCATCGTGAGTGCCGAGAGGCACACGCGCAGCCGCGAGCCGGGCGGCTCGTTCATCTGGCCAAAGACCAGGGCCGCCTTGGACTTACCCTCCTCGGAGCTGACCACGCCCGATTCGTTCATTTCGAGCCACAGGTCGTTACCCTCGCGCGTGCGCTCGCCCACGCCGGCGAAGACCGAGTAGCCGCCGTGTTCCTTGGCAATATTGTTGATCAGCTCCATGATGATGACCGTCTTGCCGACGCCGGCGCCTCCGAACAGGCCGATCTTGCCCCCCTTGGCGTACGGGGCCAACAGGTCGATGACCTTGATGCCGGTCTCGAGAATCTGCGTGGCGGGCAGCGTCTCGTTGAGGTCGGGGGCCGGGCGATGGATCGGCCAGCGTTGGTCGGGGTGGGGCAGCTCGCCGCGACCGTCCAGCGGCTCGCCGAGCAGGTTAAAGATGTGCCCCAGCACCTGCGGGCCAACCGGGACGGTGATCGGTTGCCCGGTGTCGATCGCTTCCATGCCGCGCACCAGCCCGTCGGTCGACCCCAGCGCGACGCAACGCACCGTGTTATTCCCAACGTGCAGGGCCACCTCGCCGACCAGCGTCTGGCCCGTGGCCTTGTTCTCGACGTGGACGGCGTTATAGATGTTTGGCAGCATGTCCGAATGAAACTCCACGTCCATCGTGGGTCCGATGACTTGTTTGATCTTGCCGATGTTGGCCATTATCCGATGGTACCCTTTCTCGAATTCTTATGTGATGACAGGTCTTGACGTACTGCTATTCATGCCACCTTCGGCTGGAAATGAATAAGAGGAACCTCTACTCGCTTGGCCGGCGTTGTCGGGTCAGCCAGCAAACGATCAACTTCCTTCAAGACTTCCGCCATGTAGTAACGTTCGTCGCACTGCCTACAGCAGCCGGTTGGAACATCTTCTAAAATGTAAAACTGTCCGCCGCGCCGAGTCTCATAATACATGCGACACGCATCGACGGGGCCCCCGCAGAAGTAGCAGTCGGCATACGCTTCATTGCTCATCATTGAGAACCCGCACCTGGATTTTTGTTCCTGGTCTCCGTGTCGATCCATTTAGGCTCTGATGGCACATACACCGTGACCAACACCATACTTCCGACGGATGATTTACCGCAAACGCAATGGACGGGCCTATCATTGGATGTATAACCGAGCACCAAACAACTTTCGCCTCTCGGAGCCTCCGAGTACTCCTCCAGTACTTTACACTGGCCCAGCACATGTTCCAATTCAATTATCGACAACCCGTCCTTTCGTTCGCTCAAGATCAGCGTGTCGCGATACAACCACCGACTTCCCTCTAAGCTGATCTCGGATGAATTCGATCCAATCCATCACCCCTCCTTGAGGGACATTCTTCCCCAGCACTAACCCCGCAACGCCTCGGCCCCGCCCACGATGTCGAGCAGTTCTCTAGTAATCGTCGCCTGACGCGCCTTGTTCAATTGCAGTGTCAATGCGTCGCCCAGCTCCGTGCAGTTCTTAGAGGCGTTGTTCATCGCAATCATCCGCGCGCCGTGTTCGCTGGTCGCCGCCTCGGCCATCGTGATGTAGGTCTTCGAACTCAGGTAGCGTGGCAGCAGCGAGTCCAACAGCAACTCGGCCGAAGGTTCCAGGATATAGTCGACTTCCTTACTCTCGCGCCCTTCCTCCTGTTCCTCCTCGATCCCCAGCGCCTCGGGCGTCAACGGCAGGTACTGTTCCACGGTCGTCTTATTAACCGCGGTCGAGATGAACGCCGGATAGACAAGCGTGACGACGTCGCATTCGTTGTTGCGGAAACCGTCGAGCAAAAAGTCCGCCAAGCGCCGGGCCTCGGGGTCGTCGGGCTGGCCGCCGAGGCCGATCACCTTCTCAACAATCGGCCAGGGACGGCGACGAAAGTAATCATGACCGCGCCGGCCGACGCAAACCAGTTTCCAATCGGCGTCGGGCTCCGCCTTGAGCCGCGTCTGGGCCTCCCGGATCAGATTGTGATTGAACCCCCCGCACAGCCCCCTATCCGACGTGAACAGGACCAGTATCTTGCGATTCCCTTCACGCGCGTGAAACAGCGGGTTTTCGGCGATGGCGGTGCTGCCGGCAACGTGCGAGATAAGCTGCTGAAGCTTGCGCGCGTACGGTCGCCCGGCCATCAGGGTGGCCTGCGCCCGCCGCAGCTTGGCCGCCGACACCATCTCCATCGCGCGCGTGATCTGCTTGATGCTCCGGACCGAACGCACGCGCCGCCGCAGGACTTTGAGGGACTCCGCCATCGGTTACTCTGTTTTCGCCGTGAACTGCTCTTTGAATTCGGTGATCGCCCGCTTGAGCTTGGCGTCCAATTCCTCGCTCAAGACCGGATTGGTCTCCAGATCATGATGAATGTCGTGATACTTCTCGTCGATGAACTCATTGAGGCCCTTTTCGAACTCCCCACACACATCAACGGGCAAATCGTCCAGAAAGCCCTGGGTCGCCGCGTAGAGGGTGCAGATCTGCTTGGACTGGTCCTGCGGGACGTTCAGCCCCTGCTTGAGCACCTCGGACAGCCGCGCCCCGCGCGTCAGTTGCTGCTGGGTGGCCTTGTCCAGGTCCGAGCCGAACTGCGCGAAGGCGGCCAGTTCACGATACTGGGCCAGGTCCAACCGCAGCTTACCCCCCACCTGCTTCATCGCCTTGGTCTGAGCGTTGCCGCCCACGCGGCTGACCGACAGACCCACGTTGATCGCCGGCCGCTGGCCCGCGTAAAACAGGTCGGGTTCCAGATAAATCTGTCCATCGGTGATCGAGATCACGTTGGTGGGGATGTAGGCCGACACGTCGCCCGCCTGGGTCTCGATAATCGGCAGGGCCGTCATCGACCCACCCGACGTGGGGTCCATCTTGACCTCATAACCGGCACCGCCGCTCATCGCCGCGCGGGCCTTTTCGGCGGCCCCGGCGCCACCCTCGGTCCCCCGATAGACCTTGCCGTCGATGCCCCCCTGCTCCCCGTCAGCCTTGTCCTCTTTGCCGACAATGCAGTATTTCTCCTCAAGCTTACAAGCCCGTTCGAGCAACCGGCTGTGACAATAGAAGACGTCGCCGGGGTAGGCCTCGCGTCCGGGCGGACGACGCAGCAGCAACGAGAGCTGGCGGTAGGCGGCGGCCTGTTTGGACAGGTCGTCGAAAACACAAAGCACGTGTTTACCCTGCCACATAAATTCCTCGCCGATCGCGCAGCCGGCATACGGCGCCATGTAAAGCAGCGTGGCCGGATCGTCGGCGGTCGCGGCGACGACGATCGTGTAGTCCATCGCCCCGTGCTCGCGAAACATCTGGAGCGTGCCCGCCACCGACGACGCCTTCTGGCCGATCGCCACGTAGATGCAGATCACGTCCTTGCCGCGCTGGTTGATGATCGTGTCGAGGGCAACCGTCGTCTTTCCGGTCTGACGATCGCCGATGATCAGCTCGCGCTGGCCGCGCCCGATCGGGATCATCGCGTCGATGGACTTGATGCCCGTCATCAACGGCTGCTTGACCGGCTGGCGGCTGATCACGTTGGGCGCGATGACCTCGATGGGGCGGATCTTATCGGTGGCGATCGGCCCCTGTGCGTCCAGAGGCTGCCCGATGGAATTGACCACCCGTCCCAGCAGCGCCTCGCCCACCGGCACCGAGGCAATCCGATTGGTGCGCTTGACCGTATCGCCCTCTTTGATCCCGATGCCCCAATCGAACAGCGCCACCCCCACGCTGGCCTCATCCAGGTTGAGCACCAAGCCCATCGCGCCGCCCGGAAACTCCAGCAGCTCGCCGGCCATGGCGTCCTGCAAGCCGTAGACCGTGGCGATTGCGTCGCCGATTTTCAACACCGTGCCGACGTTCTGCACGTCAACGCCGGCCTGGTAGCCGCTCAGTTCCTTTTCCAGTATTTCAGTAATTTCGTCCGGTCGAAGAGCCATGATGACCTCGACTCCTTGTCCTTTGTGAGTGAATGGGCCGGTTCAGCGTTTCGCCGTTTGGAAGCAAAAGTCCGGCTGGTTCGTTCTTGCAAGTCCTTCTCAGGCGCCGACCCTGATGACCTGTGTCTTGCACAACCGATCTTGGATTTCATCCAGACCGTGGCGCAGGCTACTGTCGATCAGCACATCCCCATAGCGGAAGATCAAGCCACCGATCAAACGCGAATCCACGACAAATTCGATCTTCAGACGCCGATGGGTATATTTCTCCAGGGCGTCCTTGAGTCGCAATTTATCCTGCATTCTCAATTCCCGGGCCGTTTCAACGGTCGCATGATCGATCCCCTCGGCTTCCTCCACCATCAGCTCAAACAGTTCGGTGATATCCGCGAAGACGCCTCTTCTCTCACGGGTGACAAGAAGGTGAATCATTTTAATCAAGATCGTCGAGACGCGCGGTTTGAGGACCCGGTCAAAGACCGCCATCTTATCCTCGGTCGAGATCTGCGGGCTTTCCATAAAGATGGTCAAACCCTTCTGCTTGCCTCTGGCGACCTCGCCCAGCACCCGGCACTCCTCCCGCACCCGTTGCAGGATGCCCTGCTTCTGCGCGGTGTGGAACAGCGCCGTCGCATAGGAGCGGGCCACGAGCGAGTATTGGTGCTGCGTGATCAATTAATTCTTGCTCCCCAGATCATTGATGAACGAATCCACCAGTCGCCGGTCGGCCTGCTCGTCAAGCTTGGCCCGCAGCAGCCGCTCCGAAGCGCCAACCACCATCGAGGCCACCTCATCGCGCAACTCAATGCGTGCCTTGTCCAATTCCACCTCTATCGACCGTTTGGCCCGGTCGGTGATTTCCTGGGCTTCGGCGCGGGCCTTCTCGGTTAGCTCGCCCGCCACCCGGCGCCCATCGGCGACGGCCTCCTGAATGCGCGCACGCGCTTCCTGTTCGATGTGGCTCAGCCGCTCCTCGTAGTCTTCCTGCATTTTCGTCAGTTCGGCCTGTTTGTTCTCGATGTCGGTGAAGCCCTTGGCGATCTCTTCTTGGCGTTGCGAAAGCAGGTTCATCATCGCCGGCCAGGCGAACTTCTTCATAATCCAAAAGAAGATCAGGAACGCGGCCAAGTGAGTAAACGTCTCAGCGAGCTGTGCCACTCGTTCATACATGATTCACGCATTCTCCAAACATATGGACGTTGACCCCGGTTACGCGGGGCAAGGGAGAACCGGCGGTCCTCCCCGAGAGCCATGACATCCGATGCGCGTCGAGCTATTGCGCGATGAAAACCGTGATGAACACGTAAATGGTCAACGCCTCGGCGAACGCGCAAGCGATGATCATCGCCAACTGGATCTTGTTAAGCACCTCGGGCTGACGTCCCATCGCGCCGGTGGCGCCGAGCGCCGCCAGGCCGATCCCAATCCCCGACCCGATCGCCGCCAGGCCAATGCCAAGCGGGTAACCCAGCAAAAACAACTGGGACAATTCCATTGTTCAGTACCTCCGTTTATGATTCTTCGGTCTTGGACCGATCGATTTCGGTCTTCCTTTTTAGCAAACCGATTCAAACTCTTGCGCCACCTAAAAACTCAGGCGTGGCCGTGTTCGCGTTCGTGTTCCTCCTCATGGTCATGCGGCAGCAGCAGCGCGATATAAATGGCCGCCAGCAGCGAAAAAACCATCGCCTGGATCGTCGAGAGCAAAAGCACCAGAAAGAAGAACGGCAAGTGCAGCGGGATTCCCACCGGCGGCGTCGCGTCCCCAGAGATAACCGCCACGATCAAAATCCCAAGTCCCAGGAAAACGGCCAGCAACTTGTCCTCGCCGAAGATGTTGCCGAACAGACGCACCGAGAGCGAAACGGGTTTGATCAACTCGCCCATCACGTGCAACGGGAACAGGAGCCACGACAACCACAACGGCTCCCCGACCAGGTGCATGAACCAGTTCTTGAAGCCCCCCTCCTTGATCGTGTTGAAATGGACATAGAAGAAGGTCAGCAAGCCCAGCCCCACGGTCAGTTGAAACCGCGAGCTCGGCGACTTGAGTCCCGGGATCAACACGCCAACGTTATTGATCCAGATGAACAGAAACAGGGCCATGCAATACGGGATGAACTTCTCGCCGCGCGGCCCCAGGATGTTGAGGAAAAAATCGCGCAACCCGCCCAGCAGCAACTCAACGGCCACCTGCAGCTTGTTCGGCTGCTTCACGCTGGGCCGCGTCATCGTCTTGCGCAGCACGTAAACGATCAGGAGCATGAAGCTGATGCTGAAAATCGGATTGATAAACCACGCCGAGCTGGGATGGGCCCGATGCCCGTCGTGAAGTTCATAGTTCTTTGGCTTGACCAATACCTCGACCCACGTGGCAAGGTTCGGGATCTCGTGGGGCATGATGTAATGGTCGGGCATGTGGTCACCCTCGCCGTGGGCGACTTGCCCGTCGTGGGCGGCATCCTCGTCCTGCTGATGGTCGCCATCGGGCGCGAGGCCGGCCTCCTCCTCGTGCCCGTGGTCCCCGTTGTCGCCGGCCGCGACCAAAACCTCGGACCGTTCCGCTTGGGGACGGCTCTGCGCGGCGATCTCGGCGGCGAGGGTCTCGGGATGGGTCAGCTCATTCATGACTTAGCTCCAACCTGAGGTGCCCGGCGGACCGCGTGAGAACGCATCGAGACCTCTCCCCTCCCCGCCGTCGAGTAAGCACCCAGCACGCGCAACACAACCACGACCAGCGGAGTCGTGACTCCGCCGAAAAAGGCCCCGGCCACCAGCACGCCACTCAATCCCGAGCCAATGGCAAGAGTCCCGGCACCGTACATCAGTCCCAACCACAACAACTTAAGCCCCACCAATCCGAGCCCCAGATACGGCCGCCCGTCCGATAGGAACGCCTTCAAGATCAGCGGCGTCAACGCGAAGAAAACGAGCGACCACGCCCCCGCGAACAGATACCACCCCGCCCACGCCAGGCTCCAATACACCCCCGCCGTCAACGCAACCAGCCCCAGCGTGATCAGCGTGACGGTGATCGTCCGCCTGATGAATCGCGTCTTGTGACCGGTAAACGGCGGCCAGCGGCCGGTGCTCGGCTTGGGGTCGACGTGATTGTCGGGTTGCGCGTCCATGTGTTGGGCGTTTGGTTCCTCGTCAGCGTGGATGATTTTAGGGAAGCCTCCGAATGACTCGAATCGTCTCGCGAACCCCGGCCGCCAGCCCCAGCAGCACCATCAGGACCGTGAACCACTGAGGCCGCCAGCCGGTCCAGCGACCGATCAGCCACGCGACCCCGAACCCCGTCACCGGCCCGGCCAACATCAGGCTGGGGATCATCAGCGCCAGCGCCGCCTGGGTCCAGAGGCCGGGACCCGTGCTGGGCCGTGGGGGCGACGTTTTGTCGTTCATGACGGCGATCCGGCGCGCCCCGGGAATGGACCCGACTTCGCGAAAAATCTCACAAAGTCGCTGGCGTTTTAGCCGCCCGAGGCCCACGGGACCGGCCGGGCCCGAGCGAGGCCGAAAAACTGGGCCAAACAACTCAAAATGGCCCTTTCCACGCCTCCCGAGGCCCCCGAAGTTCACTCTTCTACGTCCAAAACTTTGTGAAATCAAGCAAAAAGAGCACGGGATTTCGCGAGCATGTGATTCAAAAGTACGACCCGACATGGCACCGGTAAAGGGTTCGGACTTGTCCGCCGAAGCCTTGGCGAAGGCGGATCGCCCTCGCCACCCATCCTCAATTTGTTCAATCGAAACAAGAGACAATCGGCGGGGCGCCAAAGGCGGCTGATCCGTGCGCCGTTCATGGAGTCTCGTTCGGCTGAGAGATTCGCCTTTCCACGTACCGGTCCAGAATCCGGTAAAACGTCACCATCGAATCGATATCGATCCACTCGCGTTCGGCGTGGAGGTCGCCGACCAGCGGGCGCGAAACCATCACGGGCAGGCCCTGGGCACGGATGAAACGGGCGTCGCTGCCGCCGTGCGAGCGGATCAACCGGGAAGGCGAACCGGTGAGCTCCTCGATCACCTCGAGGTAAAGCGGTTCGGGGTCCAAGTGGCTCGATTCGGCGCTGATGATCACCTCGGTGTCGATCCCCTCGCCCAGCGCCTGGCGCACCTCCGCGAGCATCGAGTCGACCGTCCACGGGGGGGTGAATCGCACGTCAAGAACGGCCTGGGCGTGCTGGGGGACCCGATTGATCGATTCGTTGGGGGTCCCCAGGATCGTCAGCGAACAGGTGGGATGCCAGTGCTCCTCGCCCTCCGTCTCGTAACGCTTGAATGACTTGAGGAGCTTGTCGAGGCGACCGGTCAGCCGCTCGAGCGCATTGTCGCCCAGCCAGGGACGGGCCGCGTGCGCCGAGGCCCCCTCGCAGCGCGCATGCAGGTGGATGATCCCCTTCTCCTGGATCGTGACTTCGTCGATCGACCCGCCATCGGGGATGATCGCCGCGCCGCAACGCAGGCCGACTTCCTCGAACAGGTAACGCATCCCGGCCATCCCGCCGCGCTCTTCGTCCGACGTGATCGCCAGCCCCAGCGCAAGCCCCGGGCGGCGGCCATGCCAGGAGTGAAACAGCTCGAGGAGGATGGCCAGCGCCCCCTTCATATCGCCCGCGCCGGGGCCGTGGATGCGCCCGTCCTTGACCCAGGAGTGGTAGACGCCCGGACTGGCGTGGGCGATGACGTCGAGATGCGCGCACAGGAGGACTTCGGGCCTCGGGTCGCCACTCGGCAGGACGGTGATCGAGGGGCAGCCCCTATGGCAATGCCGCTCGATCTCGATCCCTTCCAGGCCCTCGATATGATTGAGAATGAACTCGAAACAGCGGTCGATATCGTCGGGGCGGGTGGCGCAGCTCGGGATCAGGATCATGTCGCGCGTCAGCGAGACCAGGCGTTCCCTGAGTCCTTCGAGGTGGTCCACCGGCGAATCAGTCACGGTCATATTGAGTCTCCACGGGTAGTTGGGATTCGACCTCGGCCAAAACCCGCCGGCAGTCCTCCAGATCGGCGCCCATGCACAGGAACTGGCCCTTCTGGATGCGGCCTTGGGAATCGGAATTGAAATTGATCGGCAGCGCCCCTCGCTCGCGACCCGGTGCGAATAGGCATCCGGTCCGCTCCAGCCCGCTCAGCAACGCCCCCGCCGGCTCTCGCTGGCGGAAACTGAGGTTGCGCATCAACCACGCCCCGCGAGGCATGAAATGGCGCGAGAGGACCGCCGGATAGGTCGCCCCGGTCACCCGCGCGTTGATTTCGCAGACGATCGGCGTGACGTCGCCATCGCGCTCGACCAGCAGGAAGTCGGCGCTGGCCGTCCCGCGATAGCCCTGGTCGTGCAGCCATGTGGCCGCCATGCCGGCCTGACGCAGGATCTCCTCGCGCAGCCAGGGCCGCTCGTCCAGATAGGGCGGCGGCGACATATTGCCCTCGTGGACGCTGTGGTGGCTCAGGATCTGCTCGGTCAGGTCGTAGAGATGGACCGCGTCCTCGCCAGCGAAAATCTGGACGCTCGGCGAGCCGAGAACCCGGGCGCCGTCGACCGCGTCCTCGATCCACCCCTGGACCAGGCACGGGCCTTCAAAGAACAGACACGGGGGAACGCGCTCGGCCTCGTCGGGCCGGGCCTCCAGGCGCATCATCCCGATGCCCGACGCCCCAAGCTGGGATTTGACCACCGCCCGGCGGTAACCTCGCCGCCCGATCCGCTCCAGGCAGAGGCCAAGGTCCGCGTGGCAATCGGCGACCTCGGTATCGAACGTGGGCAACCCGCTGGCCTCCAGGAATTGGACCAGCCGCAGTTTATTGTTACCCCGTCGGCTGCCCTCGACCGTGCTGAGCGTCGGCTTGCCGAACCGCCCCGCCAGCCTGGCCAGGGTCGAGTCGGTCACGAATCCATCGACGCAGTCCGAAGGGTGCTCGCCGATACGCTCCAACATGCCGTCAATCCCGTCCGCCCCCGCCCGCCCCTCGCCCGATCCCAGCCCCTGATAGACGCCGTGGGGCAGAATCTCGACCTCGGGCAGGCTCAGGCCGAGCCGGTCGCGAAAATACCCCAACAGCGCGGGGTCAGGCGCCGCCTCGAGCACCAGCATATTGCGCCCCCCGCGAAACAGTAGATCGATAATCGGCGCCAACCGCCCCCCATACGTCTTAATCCCCTTGACCTGCTCCTCGAGCATCGCCGTCTCGCCCTCGTTGTCGAAGAACAGCGCATGCAGATTCGAAAAAAAAGTAGCGCTCAACCCCCACAACGGCGGCAGTTGACCAGGATGGACTTTAACCTCAACCGACATAAAACCCCTCAGCCCCCTCCGGCGAGCTAAACTTCCATTGATCATAATCGGCAGGGGGGAGGGGTTTCAATGATAGGGAAAAGCGCCACGTATGTTCAGCACCGGCGTCTCAAGTCCATCCTTTACTGGACAGGACTGCGCGACCTATTATGATGAAATAATGAATGACCTTGTCAAACGTGCCTGCCAAAAGTTCAGCCAATCGCCCCTCAGGGCCGACCAGCAAGACTTGTATGTCGATTTGGAAGACGTACGCGGCGAGGCCGACGCCGTCCACCGCATTAAACACAAGATTCACTTGGATAATCAGGCCACGACCCAAGTTTTGGCCGGCCATCGCGGCAGCGGCAAATCGACCGAACTAAACCAACTGGCCTCCCAATTGGAGAATGAGAATCCGCAGTTCTTTGTTGTCCACTGCAAAGCCTTGGACATCGACTTGCACGACATGGACTTCCCCGATGTCCTGGTGGAAATCGTCCGGCAGCTCGCCCTGCAGCTTCGCGAACGGGAACAGATTAAACTCAAACCCGGATACTTCGAGGATCGCTGGAACCGGCTTAAGAGTGCCCTGTCCAGAGAGGTCAGTTTCGATTCGGTCAAGCTCGACGCGGGCATGGCAACCATCGCGACAACCATCAAGGGCAGCCCCGACACTCGTTAGAAAATTTGCAACCTGATGGAACCCGATACGGGCAATTGGCAAGCTGCGGCCAACGATGTGATTGGAGAGGCCGTACTTGAACTCCAGAAGAAGAACTATGCCGGACTGGTCATTATCGTCGACAATCTGGACCACATGGACGTCCGCCCACACGCGACGGCCGAGTGCCAGACCGACGAATACCTGTTTGTCAACCGCGCGACCCAGTTGACGGGATTTGCCTGTCACGTCGTGTATGCCATGCCGATTTCGCTGGCCTACTCGCACCACGCCCAGACGATCGCCTCCCACTACGGCGGCGAGGTCCCCGTGGTCCCGATGATCAGGATCAGCACTCCGCCGCCCAAATCACGACCGCACCCCAAGGGGATGAAAAAGCTCCGCGACGTCATCAAGTGCCGCATCGACGCCGGCGATGCCAAGGAAGAGGACGTGTTCGACTCGCCCAAAGTGCGTGACAAGCTGATCAAGCTGAGCGGCGGCGACCCCAGCGGCTTGATGCGGCTGGTGCGCGAGACGATCATCAGCGACGATCTGCCCATCACCGCGAAATCATTGCAGCGCGTCACAAACGACGGTCGAAAGCTTTTTGATCGCCAACTGCGGCTCGACCATTGGCCGATCCTGGACGAGGTGCGACAGACGGGCCGCTACATCCGCAAGAAGGATAATGAAGAAGCCTTCCGCGAACTGCTCGACAGCCGCGCCATCCTCCAATACGTCAACGACACCGAATGGTACGGACTCAATCCGATGGTCGCGTTGCTCAAGCCACCCCCGTCCGAAGAGACCTAAAGTCATGCTCGACGCCGTTCCGTCCGATGCTCAAGCGGCTGAACTGGCGGCCGTGCGGAGGATGCTGGCGGTCTCCCAAGGCTGTTTTTCGCTCAGCCTGGCCGTCTGCAACAGCCCGGCGCTACGCGATTGGATCATCGAGCAGCTCAAGCGGGAATCTCCGAATCTTTGCGTCGTGGCGGTTCCGAAAGGCACCGTCGACGTCTACGACTACGTCAACCGTTCGACCAGAGCGACGCCCTGTGCGTGACGGGCATCGATCGGTGCGCGGCGACCAGCCGGAACAGCCCACGCTCCGTTCACTGAACGCCTCGCGAGACCTCTGGGAGCGCCGTTTCGCCTGCCCGATCATCTTCTGGCTGCCCGACTACGCCGTCACCCTCCTGACCCGTCACAGCCCCGATCTGTGGCGCTACGTCAACTATCACTTCGAGTTCGTTTCAGAACAAGCCACGGCCGTCGCCGGCATGCAAGAACGTTTGGCCGGCGACACAAGCGTGGCCGGCAACTTGCCGGAGGAGCAAAAGCGGTTCCGCATCGCGGAATTGGAGCAACGGCTTACGGATGCGGATGAACTGCTAAAGGAGTCCGACGACCAACGATCGGCAACATTGGTAGGGCACTACATCGTCTGGCTAAACGAACTCGGTTTTCTTCACCACTCGTTGGGCGACCTGCAGCAGACGGAAGCCGTGCTCCGGAAGGGGCTGGCTCTCGAGGAGATGCTTGGCCGCCAGGAGGGCATGGCCATCCAGTACGGAAACCTTGGGCTGGTCTATCGGACGCGGGGCGAGCTGGACCGGGCCGAAGAGATGGCCAGAGAGTCACTAACCATCAACGAGAAGCTCGGCAGACAGGAAGGCTTGGCCTCCCAGTACGCCAGCCTTGGAGGGTTGTACACACAACGGGGCGAACTCGACCGGGCCGAAGAGATGTACCGCAATGCGCTGGCCATCGATGAGAAGCTCGACAGCCAGGATGGTATGGCCACTAGTTATGCCAACCTCGGCTTGGTGGCAATAAGTCGCGGGGACTTGTCGAAGGCCCGCGAGCTGTGGCCCAAGGCCCGCAATCTGTATGACAAGATCGGCATCAAGCCCGAAGTCGAGCGGATAGAGGCGTCGCTGAACCGGCTCGAGGCGTTGGAAGGTGAAGATTCCGCGTAGATCCCACGCTCGCGCCGCATCCGACGCCGACGCGTTCAAGTTCACGACCCAATAACAGCGGTGCAGGCGCGCCACACCGCGCAACGCAATCCCATCAATCCCAGACGCCTGAATGGGTTCCATATCGGATTCCGATAGGTTGGGGGTCACGGCAGAACGGGTGGGGGTGGCCCCGGCCACTCGGATGCCCCCGTCCGGCGTGCGCCAGAACGGATTTTCGCCCTACTCTTCAACCGTGTTAACTAAACTCCCAACTCTGAATGACTCGCGAACGGGTGGTCGGAACGGGATATTCGGATTGAGGCTTTGGTAACAGAGTCGGGCGCGATGGCGGGGGAGTATTTGATCTTCAAGCAGGCGATGATGTGGGGAAAGCTGGGGCGGTTGTTGCGTAGCGGGGCACCGTTGATCGAGTCGATCGAGGCCATCGCCGAGGAGGCGGAGGAGCCGGTTTTGCGGGGGGCGTTTCGGCGGTTGGCGAGTGGGGTCGGCTCAGGAGAGATGATCAGCGATACGCTCGAGTCCATCCCCGACCTGTTTCCGCGCTCGCTGATCGTCATGATCCGCGCCGGCGAGAGCTTGAGCCGGCTCGAAGACGTGCTCATCGAAATCCCCGAGGCGGTCGGGCAGGGGCGGGTTGGCTTCAGCGGCCTCGAGCGCGAAGCCACCGAGCTGGAGCTGGCGCTCTTGCCCGAGGCGCAGGCGCAGGTTGACGCGCTGCTGGGCCGTGCGCTTGAACATGGTGCCTCCGACGCGCATCTGATCCCCGGCCCGCGCGGGGGGCGGGTGTGCTTGAGGGTCGACGGCGTGATGGTCGCCAGCGAGGAACTGGATGCGCTCATGTTTCGCGCGTGCATGGCGCGGTTCAAGCATCTAGCCGGGTTTGACCTCGAGGCCGCGCCGGGGCCGCGCCACGGACATATCCACCATGACATCGGCAACCGACGGGCAGACCTGCGGCTGGCCCTGGCGCGCGCCGCGTGGGGCGAGACGCTGGTGATTCGTCTCTTCCAAGCCGACCGCGACCTGCCGGACCTGGAGACGGCCATTCCCGACGGGGTCATCCGCGAGCGGCTTCGGGGTTGGGTCGCGCGGCCTCACGGGCTGGGGATTTTCTGCGGGCCGGACGGGGCCGGGAAGCGGACGGCGCTTCATGCTCTCCTTACGGTAATCATTGGGGACGGCCGACGGAAGATCGTCATGGTCGAGCGGCCGGTCAAGCATCGTTTCGAGGGGATTGTCCAGCTCTCGGCCGATGCCGGCGGGGAAAGTTCGACGGCCGACGCGGTCCGTCTGGCACTCGATCAGAATCCCGATGTGCTCGTCGTGGCCGCGCCCGCGGATGCCCCGACGGCGCGTTTGTGCGCCGGTGCGGCGGCGGCGGGTCGGCTGGCGCTGATGGTCCTTCACGCGCGCAACGCGACCGACGCCGTCCATCACCTGGCCCAGATGGGGCTTCCGCGCTGGCAATTGCGCGAGGACCTGTTAGGCGTCGCGGCAATGCGGCTGGCGCGCCGGCTGTGTTCGGAGTGTCGGCAAGCGTATGAACCGAGCGAGGAGGAGGTGAAGGCTCTCCAGACAAACTCTAATGACAATCCCCCCGAGCGGCTTTTTCGGGCGCAAGGGTGTGCGCAATGCCTCAGGACCGGCTATCGCGGGCGGGTTGCGGTTCTTGAATTGCTCGAACCCAGCACGGAGATTTGGGATGCGATCGAAAGTGGGGCGGGAGAGAACGAACTGCGGCGTCTGGCGGTCGAGCAGGGTCTGGGGACCTTATGGGCAGCCGGGGCGGGGCTTGCGCGACGCGGCGAAACCAGCCTGGCCGAGATCAATCGGAGCGTCCGCGAGTCGGATTCGTCTCGGATTGGAATGGAACGCGGATGACGCGGATTTGACGGATGGGCGCGGATTCAGATTAAAGTCTAATACAAAATGATTTCATTATAGGCGCCTCTAAAAAATCAGTCCCGGCAGGGACGATTGCTTTCAGCCCGCCGCGCCTCCTTCGCCATAGCAGCCTTGGCTACGGCGGCTGAAAACTTTAGCGAAGGTGGGAAATCAAACCGATAACGAATTTGCGTTCCGTAGGAACGATTGCAAACCGTGTTTTTAGAGGTTCCCTTATGACTAAGGAGCGTCCGGTTCGCTGGCCGAGAGGCGACCGCGGACCATCGCGAGGTGAAGGATCGAGAGGTTGAGGTCGCGGTGGGCGCGGTGTAGTTCGAGGCGGGTGCGGACCCATTTGCGCTCGGCGTCGAGCAGATCCAAAAACGTTGAGCGACCGGCGACATAGTCGCTAAGCGTCGTTTCGTAAATCGATTGGGTTTGGGGCTGGATGACGTCTTCGATCAGCGCGACCTGGCGGCGCGATTCATCGAGCCGCTCGAGTGCGTCGCGCCCCATCCCTTCGGTTTGGGCCCGCGCCTCGCGCAGCTCCAGCTCCCTCGCCTCCAGTCGCCGGCGCATTTCGGCCAGATAGGATTCAGCCTGCGCGTAGGCCGGATGGGGTTTCATTCCGGCCACCGAGGCGGGTGGGCGGTTCATCACCTCGCCGAGGCGGATCGCGAGTTGGGCGCGAATGACGCGGGCTTCGGCCAGCATGACCTCCTGGCGACCGGTTTGCGCGTCTTCCATCAGGGTTTCAATCCCATCGGGGCGCTCAGCGAGGGTCGAGGATTGCGGCTCGCCAAGCGGCAACGCTTCGGAACGGCCCAGGGCGGCGTTGATTCGAGCCCGCGCGGCGTTGGCCAGCGAGCTGAAATCGCGAATCAGGTCCTCGTGCCGCGAGCGTTCGTTTTGTAGCTTGAGCAGCTCGGCTTGCGAAGCCGCGCCCGTCCGATAGCGCTCTTCGAGAACCGCGATGAGGCTGTTGAACAGTTCGAGGTCCTCGCGCGCCGTTTTCTCCGCGCGGATTAGATACTGAAGTTCAAAGTAAAGCTTACCGGCTCGCACCACCGCATCACGCAAAGTCCGCCGCCACTCCAATTCGCCCAACCGCACCTGCTCGCGAATTAGTTCGCCCTTGAGCGCGATCGTCCCGGGATAAGGGAAGAAGTCCTTTTGGCGCTCCCGGTGCAGCGGTTTGCCCGTTTCGATCTTGAGCCCGTTCGTGAACGCGCGGAACTGGGTAATCATGTCTTCGAGGTATTGGGCCTGGTCGTATTGATGCAGCGTCGCCACCCATTGGCACCGAGCGGCCTGAATGCCGGGACCGTGCAGAGCCACGGCCACGCGCAGGTCTTCCCATCTCAACCGCTCATCGATGGCCTGCTCGAGCGCGGCCGGGTCCTCCAGGTGCTGGACCATCCGCTCCAACGCGGCTTCGTCCAGGACCAGGATATCGCTCACGCCCTCGAGCCAAACGGCGCGTTCGTCCTGAATCTCACGTTCAAACTCCGTCGGTTCAAGCGGGGCGGCGCCTTCCATTGTCCCGTCGGCTGCCTCATCGGCCCGCTCCGTCCACGTCAACGTTCGCTGCAAGTAAGGCGTTGCCTCCTGTCGCTCGAACGCCTCGATCGCCTGGCGATAATGGGCCGAGCACCCGGCGAGCAGGCCGCCAACGAAGACGAAAAACGCGATGGGTCCACGCCGGATCATGGCTGATCACCCTCGCCCGTCTCTCGCGGCTCGGCCGTTGTCCCCAGGACCTGTTCAAGTCGAGCCAGGGCCTGGCCGTGGTCGGCACGCGCGCGATGGAGGGCCAGTTGAAAGTTGTGCCACGCCAGCGTGCTCTCAATCAGGTTGCTCAGCGAAGCTTGATCGGCACGGAAATAGAGTTCGGCCTGCCGCATGACCGACTCGGCCTGGGGGATCAGCGTCTGGACGTATAAATCCACAAGCCGCCCGGTCAGTTGCACGTCGAACCACGTCCCCGCCACCGCCGCGCGCACCCGGTTCACCTCGCGCAAGGCCTCCCATTCCATGGCGCCTTCGAGGGCCTCCTGTTCGCGAATCAACGCCCGGTTGCGCCATTCCCAAATCGGTAGATTCATCGAGATGAGACCGATGAAGGCGTCCTTGCCGCTGTCGCTCGGTTTACTTGCGCTTGCCGGAGGAGAAGAGGTGGCGGGTGAGACGCTTGGGGCGGACATCATGGGAGCGCGCACGCTATCGACCTTAACGAGATTGAAGCCGATCGTGGGATCCGGGATGCGCGCAAGTTTGGCCAGATAGGTCTCATAACGCGCCCGCTCGACATTCAATCCCTTAATCTTGAGGACCTCCGCGTAATGCTCGGCGCGTTTGTTGAGTTCATCCGTTTCTCCTTCGATCGAGTAGATCGGCGCCGACCGAACCACTCCGATACGCGTTTGGGGCGGCAGGTTGAGAAGCGAGCGCAGCCTTTCGGCCTGCGTCGCGCGGCGCTCTTCCAGCAAGATACGATCATAACCCAGTTGGGCCGCTTGGCTCTCGGCGCGTAGCGCTTCGTTGAGCGGCGTGCGGCCGACGCTCAATTCCTGATAAGCCAGCACGGCTTCATTGCGCAACATCTCCTCGATCCGTTCGGTGATCGGCAACGCCTGATCGATGTAATAAAGCTCGTACCAGGCGTCCTTGACTTCGTTGAGCGTCTCGCGCATGGCGATTTCATATTGCAGCCGGGTGATGTCGGCTTGCGTTGCGGCGACCCGCCCGCGCGCCCACAATTTACGCCACCAGGGGACCTTCTGCGAAACGCCCAAGCTCCAGCGTTGAGGCCCCACGCGCGTTTCGACGCTGTCGAATTGAAAGCCGAACCGGGCGGTGGGATCGGGAGGGGTGACGGCCTGGGGTTCGCGCTCGATCGCGGCCCGCCAACGCAACCGCGCGGCCTGGGCATGTGGATTGCGTCCGGCGGCAAGCCGCACGGCCAGATGCAACGACGGTTCCCCTACCAGGACGTTTGCGTCCTCCTCCTCAAGCGGCGCCTGATACTCATCACGAAGCATCTGAATCAGATCGCCGCTGATCGGTTCGGGCACGCGCGCGCAACCGAACAAGAGCAACGCCGCCAGGAGGCCAACCGCAATTCGTGGATAAAGGACAACAACCCGGTTCACGTTGGTTCAGCATCCTTTCTCGCCGAGAGCTTTAGCTCCTCGACGGCGCAGTAGAGCGTGGGGACCACGAAGAGCGTGATCAGAACGACCGTCATGCCCCCGAACGAGGGGATCGCCATCGGAACCATCACGTCCGCCCCGCGGCCTTGCGAAGTCAACACCGCCAGCAGGGCGAGGATCGTCGTGGCGACGGTCATCAGGCATGGGCGGACGCGGCGCTTGCCCGCCGCGACGACCGAATCCCGGAGCGTCTCGACGGTTTCGGGATTCGTCGCCGCGAGTGATTGTTTGATGTAAGTCGAAAGGATAACGCCGTCGTCGGTCGCGATGCCGAATAGCGCAAGGAATCCGACCCAAACCGCCACGCTAAGGTTGATCGGTTGGACCTGAAACAACTCGCGCATCGACACCCCGAACATCTCAAAATTCATGAACCACGGCTGCCCATAACACCAGATCATCAAGAAGCCCCCCGCCCACGCGACAAACACGCCCGAAAAAACGATAAGCGAAATCACCGTGGAACGGAACTGGAAATAGAGAATGATGAAAATGATAAACAGGGCCAGAGGGAGAACGACGATCAGCTTCTTCTGCGCCCGCAGCTGGTTCTCGTAGCTTCCGGCGAAGGCATAGCTGACCCCGGCAGGCAGCGTCGGGTCGAGATGCTCGCGCAGATATGCCTGGGCGTTTTCGACCACGTCGACCTCGGCGTAACCGGACATTTTGTCGAACACGACGATACCGGTAAGAAACGTATCCTCGCTCTTGATGGCCTGCGGTCCGCGCACGTAGTTGATCCGGGCAAGTTGCTCAAGCGGAATTTGTTGGGCGGGCATGCCCGGCATCGGCGGACCGGGCACCAGGATACGGCCCAATGTTTCGATCGAGTCACGCAACTCGCGCATATAGCGTACTCGGACGGCGTATCGCTCGCGTCCCTCGACGGTGCGCGTGACGGTCTTGCCGCCCAGGGCCACCTCGACCACGTCCTGAACGTCCTGAACGTTGATGCCGTAACGGGCGATCTTTTCACGGTCGATCTCTATTTCGAGGTAGGGCTTGCCGACGATCCGGTCGGCCAGAATGGCGGCGGGCTGCACGCCTTCGACGTTCTTGAGCATTTGCTCGATCTCGAAACCGACCTTTTCGATCGTCTCCAGGTCGGGCCCTTTGACTTTAACGCCCATCGGGGCGCGCATGCCGCTCTGCAGCATCACAATCCGGGTGGCGATCGGTTGCAGCTTGGGCGCCGAAGTCATGCCCGGAATCTGCGTGGCCGCGACGATCTCGTCCCAGATATCGTCGGGGCTTTCGATCCGATCGCGCCACTGGCGCAACGGCCGCCCCTTGGGATCGGGAATCAAATCGCCGGCTTGGTCCCTGGGATACTGGCCCGTCTTTTTGTCGTACTGATAATTGATGCTCCGCCCGTCCTTGTCCGTGACGAATTCCGGCTTGTAGTTGACCACCGCTTCGATCATCGAGATCGGCGCCGGGTCGAGGGGACTCTCCACGCGGCCCAATTTGCCGACGACTTGCTCGACTTCCGGGATCGCCTGTATCCGCATGTCGAGAATGCGCATCTGGTCCATCGCTTCGCCGATCGAGGCGTGGGGCATCGTCGAGGGCATGTAGAGGTAGGAGCCCTCGTCGAGATCGGGCATGAATTCCTTACCGAGGCCCGGGAAGGCTTGCGCCGCGGCACGGCCAAGCCCGGAATGAAGAAACATTTTCGGCGTCCAGCCAAAGACGCGCTCAAATCCAAGCCACACGCTGGCGCCGATCAGAAGGGCAATGGCCGGGATGGTCAAGAAGACGATTTTATATTTCAAACACCACCGTAAAATCGGTTCATAGGCCCGCTGAATCAATGCGAACACACTCATCAGACCTCCGATGGTCAACGCGACGAACAGGAAGTTGAGGGCATGACCGGTCTCGGCGCCCAGCGGCTCCCAGGTGCGGGCCAAGATCAGCGCCACCAAGAACACAATGATATAATTGAACGAGACCTGTACCTTGCGGACGACCGTTAGCGGCAATAAGTCTTCAACCATGCGCCATATCCCGAATATGACGAGCAGGCTTCCAATCCAATGCAGCTTGACCCAAACAATCAGGCCGGCGAAGGCAAGGGCGAGGTATAGAGTTTTTCGCAACCACTTGCCTCGAATGCGTCCGCAAAAAAGGATATGGGCCAACGGCGGAAGGAGCGTCAGGGCGATCACGACCGAAGCGATCAACGCGAACGTTTTGGTAAACGCCAGAGGCTTAAACAGTTTGCCCTCGGCCCCCTCCATCGTGAAGATGGGCAGAAAACTGACGACGGTCGTGGCGACGGCCGTCAAGACCGCGCCCCCCACCTCGCACGCCGCCCGGTAGAGAACCTCGAGCGAGTTTTCCGATGGACCGGCTTCCTCCAACCGCTTGAGCATGTTCTCGCAAATCACGATTCCGACGTCGACCATGGTGCCGATCGCGATCGCGATGCCCGAGAGCGCCACGATGTTGGCATCCACGCCGAACAACTTCATCATGATAAACGTGCTCAGGATCGCCAACGGCAGCAGCCCGGAAATGAGGATCGAGCTGCGCAGGTGGAGCACCATCAGGATCACGACGATGATCGTGATCAGGATTTCATCGCGCAACGCGTCGTTGAGCGTGCCCAACGTTTCGTAGATCAACCCCGCGCGGTCATAGAAGGGGACGATGGTCACTTGGGATACCGTCCCGTCGGCCAGCGTCTTGCGGTCCAGGCCCGGCGAGATTTCGGCGATCTTCTGCTTGACGTTCTTGATGACCTGCAGGGGATTGGAACCGAACCGCGCGACGACGACGCCCCCGACCGCCTCGGCCCCCGCCTTATCCAGCCCCCCCCGGCGCAGCGCAGGCCCCAGGCCCACGTGCGCCACGTTTCTAACATAGATCGGAACGCCCTCGTGGGCCTTGATAACGGCGTTTTCGATGTCCTCGAGGTCCTCGATGAACCCCAGACCGCGGATCACGTATTCGACCTTGTTGACCTCGATCGTCCGGGCGCCCACGTCCATGTTCGCCCGCTTGACCGCCTTGAATACCTCGGCCAGCGAAACGCCGAAGGCGCGCATGGCGTCGGGATCGACGTCGATCTGGTATTCGTTTTCAAACCCGCCGACCGATGCTACCTCGGCGACCCCATCGGCCGATTGCAGCGCGTAACGCACGTACCAATCCTGGACCGTCCGCAGCTCACCGAGGTCCCAGCCGCCCGCCGGGTTCCCTTCGGGGTCACGTCCTTCAAGCGTGTACCAGAAGATCTGCCCCATTGCCGTGGCGTCGGGTCCGAGGCCGGGTTGGACCTCCGGCGGAACCGTCCCCAGGGGCAGGCTGTTGAGCTTTTCGATCAGGCGGCTGCGCGACCAATAGAACTCCACGTCCTCCTTGAAGATCACGTAAATCGTCGAGAACCCGAACATCGAATAGGAGCGGATGGTCCGAACGCCCGGAATGCCCAGCAACGAGACGGTCAACGGATAGGTGATCTGGTCCTCGACGTCCTGGGGCGAGCGGCCGGGCCAGCGCGTGAAGACGATCTGCTGGTTCTCGCCGATGTCGGGAATGGCGTCGACCGGCACCGGGTCGCGCGGCAACCTCGCCAGTTCCCAATCGAACGGCGCCACCAACACGCCCCACACGATCAGGGAGATCATCACGAGGATGACGACCAATTTGTTTTCGAGACAGAATCGGATGAGCTGGGCCAGCGGGGAGGCTTTATCCGATTGAGGTTCTGGCATGCAGGGAACTCCGGAGCGGACGCGATGGATCAATCATGCGCGTCATGGTCGTGATTCGGATGGTTTTCCGCGCTTGGCGGTCGGCTTGGCTGCGTGGTGGCCGGCCGGGTCGTCGGCTGAGTCGTGGGTGGACTCTTTTCCCGAGGCTCCATCGCTTGCGGATCGCCGCCATGGCGCGCGTGTCCGGTGGGCAATTGCCCGCCATCGGGACTCATCATACTCGGCCGGGCCATGATTTGCAGCGATGAGTCGATTCTGAATGCGCCGTTTGTAACGACTTGCTCCTCTTCCCGCAAACCGTCCAACACAATGTAGTAGTCCCCCACCCGCGGACCCAAAACGATTTCGCGCCCTTCATACGTGGGATCCTCTTCGCCGGGAAGTTGGACATAAACCACCGCTCGCTTGCCCGTTCTAAGCGGTGCCGAGGCGGGGATGATCAACGGGGGTTCTTCTTCCACCGCAGCCACGTAGCCCCACTCCTCGACGGGCACCAGGTCCATCCCGCACACGTCGCATGTCCCCGGATGGTCCTTGATGATCTCGGGGTGCATCGGGCTGATCCATTTACCGGCCAGGTCGGGATCGATCACCTTGCCGCCCCCGGCCACTCGCGAACGGGCGACCGCCCGCACGAACATCCCCGGCTTGAGCACCGAATCGGCGTTCTCGACGTTGACCCGCACGTTGACGGTGCGCGTCATCGGGTCCAGCGTCGGGTCGATGAAGGATATGCGACCGTGAAACTCGCGGCCCGGATAGGCCTCGGTCGTGAAGACCACGTCCTGCCCATAGCGCAGCCACTCCAGGTCGCTCTCATAAACGTTGAGCTTGATCCACAGGTGGGTGAGATCGGCGATCGAGTAGATCAGGTCGCCGGTCTTGACGTAATCGCCCTGCCGGACGTGTTTCTCGATCACGATGCCGCCCAACGGCGCGTAAATGGTCAGATGATCTTCGTAGGTCCCGCCCTTTTCGATGGCGTCGATCTGTTCGGCGGTCAGGCCCCACAGCCGCAACCGATCGCGCGCGCCTTCGAGGTTGCCGCGGGCGATGCGACGCAGGGCCTCCGAGCCTGTTTCCACCAGTTCCTTGGCTTCTAATAGCTCTTTTTGCGTCGAACGCAAATCCGGGCTGTAAAGGTAGACCATGTGGTCGCCTTGGCGCACCTGGGTGCCGGTGAAGTCTACGTAGAGCCGGTCCAATCGCCCACCGACATAGGCCGTCAGGTAGGCCAGACGCCGCTCGTCGTAGTCCACCAGTCCCACCATGCGGACCTCATTCTCCACCCAGCGACGCTCGACGGGAACGGTCTCGACCTGCGCGATGGCGCGCGCCTCGGCCGACATCCGAAACCGCCGGGGGCTACCCTCGCCATCCGTGGAATCCCCGCCGCTCGTGGGAACCGGCACCAGGTCCATCCCGCAGATCGGACACTGACCCGGACCGGATTGGATGATTTGCGGGTCCATGGCGCAGAGCCACAGTTCCTTTTGCGCGGCAGATGGCGCGCCAGTCGCCTCGCCTGCCCGACCCGCGCCCCCTCGCTGGGGGCCTCCGCCGCGAGCGCCCCACCGCGCGCCGAGGTTGAAGATCAACCCGACCGCGAGCAAAAACACGATCACCGCGAGGATTTGCTTGAGCGACAATGGGATGCGACCCAGGTGTTTGTTCATTGTCTCAGGGACCGGTCAAGAGGACCTAGGGATGGGTCATAATGGCCTGGGGATGCGCCATTATGACTGGGCCGTCGCGCCCGCCACGGCGCGTTCGGCCGACGCTTCGATAATGGACAAGTCGATGCCGGCTTGGACGGGCGAAGCCTCGTTGAAGACGAACGAAGCCGACGTGAAACCGACCGCCTTGGCGATCGGGCACAACGTGGACTCCGCACTACGCTGGACCTCGCCGATCATGCGCTCGGCCAGCCGCCGCGCCAGCCCCTCGGCCTCCTGACGCGCGGCCTGGATCAGTTGGTTCTTCTCCTTCTCGGAGAACTTCCCGCCAAGGATCTGACCCGCCCATTCAGGGAGCAAGACGGGCGCCAGCGCCGAGGCGCGTTCATCGTAAATCTGGATGTCCTTCATCTGTATCTCATAGAAACAGGGGGGCATCGTGATCTTGACCCCGTCCTCGCCCTGGATCTCGGGGACGAACTGCGGGCTCTTGAGATCATAGCGAAAATCGACCACGAAATCAAAAATCATCGCCGTCTTCTTGGGCGACAGCATCCACGCGAGCCACTTCTCACCCCAGTCGCCGAGCAGATGATCGGTCTTGGTCACGATCTGTTGCGTGAAAACCTTGAGGACGACCAGCTCGCCAACGGCGCGGAAGCTATCGACCGAAGAATGGACGGTGGGGGCCGCCTCGGCGTCGCCGCGACGCCGACCACGCAGAAAGGCCACCCCGATCAACGCAACCGCGACCCCTATCACCAGACCAAAGAGCAACATCTCCATATCAACAACCCTCAAAGCCCAGGCTAGAATTCAGGATTGATAAAGTAAACTCTCATCGACCATCAGGAATCAACCGCAAGCCCCCGAATGGGGGCGACGGACGGGAGGCGGACCGGCCTGTCCGTCGCGCTTGAGGACTCGCGGGTAATGAACTCACAGATCGAGGTTTCACCGAGCGTCGACGCGGGTTTTGAAGACTCATGCGCATCTCACTCCATCCGGATTTAGCGTTGACATAAGCCGACGTTTATCAGTAACGTGAGTCGGTCAGGATGGTCGCGCGGGCGTGCGCCGGGCTACGGTTCGGGGGGCGGCGGGCCGGGTCTTGCGTCCACTTCGGGGAGTTTGGGGTGACCACCCTCGTCAAGAGGAAGCCTGGGCCACACATCACATTCGCCGGCCGAAGTCTCCACCTCTCCGGGGGCCGACTATTTTCCCGTACGATAGGAGTGTATCCAGATGGCAACCGCGACCACTGTTGATTACGTCGTCAAGGACATTGGCCTGGCCAAGTGGGGCCGGGACGAGATTCGGATGGCCGAGCACGAGATGCCCGGTCTGATGGCCGTGCGCAAGGAATACGGCGCCACCAAGTCTCTGGCCGGATCCAAGATCACCGGCTCGCTGCACATGACAATCCAAACCGCCGTCCTGATCGAGACGCTGGTCGATCTCGGCGCCGACGTGCGCTGGGCAAGCTGCAACATTTTCTCCACCCAGGACCACGCCGCGGCGGCCATCGCCGAACGCGGGATACCCGTCTTCGCCTTCAAGGGCGAGTCGCTCGAGGAATACTGGCAGTATACGAAACGGGCACTCTCGCATGATGGAGGCGGCCCCGACCTGATTGTCGATGACGGGGGCGACGCCACGCTACTCATCCACCGCGGCGCCGAGCGCGAGGAGGAGTTCGAACGGACGGGCCAAAAGCCGGCCGTCGCCGAGTCGCCCGAGGAGTTGTCCATCGTTGACCGCCTGCTCAACGACACGCTGGACGAGGACCCGCGCACGTGGCGCACGATGGCCGCCAAGATCATGGGCGTCAGCGAGGAGACGACCACCGGCGTCCACCGGCTCTACCAGATGGCGCGCGACGGCAAGCTCCAGTTCCCGGCCATCAACGTCAACGATTCGGTCACCAAAAGCAAGTTTGACAACCTTTACGGTTGCCGCGAGTCGCTCGTCGACGGCATCAAGCGCGCCACCGACGTCATGATCGCCGGCAAGAAGACGGTCGTCTGCGGCTACGGCGACGTCGGCAAGGGCTGTGCGCAGGCCTTCCGCGGGCTGGGCGCGACGATCTTCATCACCGAGATCGACCCGATCTGCGCCCTGCAGGCCGCCATGGAGGGCTACCAGGTCGTCACGATGGAGGAGGCCTGCGAGTGGGGCGATATCTTCGTGACGACGACCGGCAACCTCGACGTCATCACCCGCGAACACATGGACCGCATGCACAACGAGGCGATCGTCTGCAACATCGGCCACTTCGACTCCGAGATCCAGGTCGACGCCGTCTACAACGACCCCTCACTCAAGGTCCACGAGATCAAGCCGCAAGTCGACCAACTCGAATGGCCCGACGGCAAGCGGATCACGATCCTGGCCAAGGGCCGGCTGGTGAACCTGGGTTGCGCGACCGGTCATCCCAGCTTCGTGATGAGCAACAGCTTCACCAACCAGACCGTCGCCCAGATCGAGCTATGGACCGAACGCGACAGCGGCAAGTACGAGAACCAAGTCTACGTCCTGCCCAAACACCTGGACGAAAAAGTCGCCCGCCTGCACCTGGACCAGCTCGGCGTCAAACTCACCAAACTGACGCCCAAGCAATCCGAATACATCGACGTGCCGATCGACGGGCCGTACAAGCCGGATTATTATCGGTATTGATTGGAGCCGAGTACCCGATAGCTTTATGGAATCCCTTCGCTCCTTAAGTCATGGTTCTACCCGAGGGGCGTTATGCATTGAAACCGGTCCGATACACCGATCACTTACGCGAGCGACTCGTATTACGCCAGATTGACCAAGAACTGCCTCGGCGGATTATTGCGGCGGCGGATCGAAAAGAGGCCAAGGTGTTTAATGACAGTTCAACCAGATATCGGATCGCTGTCGCCACTCTGGATAGTCTTGGAGACGATCGACGCATGATTGTCGCGTACGAAGAGACAGCCACTGAAATCATTGCCGTCACCATACACCCGATCCCAACTCGATAGGTCGAGGCCAAGGTCCGGAAGGGGAGGTGGATTCCCGTATGAATAATGAGGGTTCTACGATCAATCAAGAACAGGCGCGGTATGATGCACAGGCCGACATCCTTTATTTCATATCGACCCCGGGACCGATCGATCACTCAGAGGAAATCGCGCCAGGAATCAGCCTTGAATATACCGCACAGGGTTCGGTTGCCGGGATTGAAGTCCTGAGGGCCTCCGAGGTGTTATCGAAGCGCGTGGTGGCCTTCCTTCATGCAAAACAGGCCGGTGTGATCGGAAAGATAGAGTGAGAGGGCTCTTTGGTTCTCGGGACTGATTAACCAAGTCGGTCCGATCCGGTTCGAACCGAACGCGGGTCCCATTGGTGATTACAATCCAACGACTTATGGGAAATATGAACCAAAAAAAATTCGATTCCTACTGGCGCGCGAACAAGCGGTTGATTTGGATTCTCTTGGCCGTTTGGGCGTTGGTTTCGTTCGGGGCCGGGATTTTGTTCGTTGAGCCGCTCAACGCAATCGAGTTAGGCAACCTGCCATTTGGCTTTTGGATGGCCCAGCAAGGCTCGATCTTCGTCTTCGTCGCGCTCATCTTTATCTATGCCTGGCGGATGGATCGGCTCGATCACAAGTATAAGTTGGACGTTGATGACGAGGAGGATGAGGATCAATAGCGTGTCCCTCCCATCCCCTCGGCTCCCGGCTCTCGTCCCTCGTCCTCGTAATCGAATTCTTCGGTTTTTACCCCTCGGAGCCGCCCATCGCGAGTACGATCAAATTCTCGAGGACGAGGGACGAGGGACGAGAGCCGGGAGCCGAGTTTATCTTCGGATTCTACACTGCGAGCGGGTGGAGGCATGACGGCCCAAGTCTGGACCTACGTCCTCGTCATCATCACGTTCATGCTCTACCTGTGCATCGGCTGGTGGTCGCGCGTGCGGGAGAGTTCGGGGTTTTACGTGGCCGGGCGCAGCGTGCCGGCGATCGCCAACGGGGCCGCCACCGCCGCCGATTGGATGAGCGCCGCCTCGTTCATCTCGATGGCGGGTCTCATCTCGTTCATGGGCTACGACGGCTCGATTTACCTCATGGGCTGGACCGGCGGCTACGTCCTGCTGGCCCTGCTCCTGGCCCCGTACCTGCGTAAGTTCGGAAAATACACCGTCCCTGATTTCGTCGGTGACCGCTATTACTCGACGACCGCCCGGCTGGTCGCCGTCGTCGCCGCGCTGTTCGTCTCGATTACCTACGTGGCCGGCCAGATGCGCGGGGTGGGGATCGTCTTCGCCAAATTCCTTGAAGTCCCGGTCAACGTCGGCGTCGTGATCGGCATGGTGATCGTCGCCTTCTTCGCCGTCCTGGGCGGCATGAAAGGGATCACCTGGACCCAGGTGGCGCAGTACGCGGTCCTGATTTTCGCCTTCCTCATCCCCGCGATCGCCATCTCGTCAAAATTGACCGGCAATCCGGTGCCGCAAATCGGCCTGGTCTTCAGCGACATCATGGGCAAGCTGAACGACCTCCAGGTCGAGTTGGGATTCAAGGAGTACACCGAACCGTTCCGCGACAAATCAATGCTCGATATCCTGTGCATCACCATTGCGCTCATGGTCGGCACGGCGGGCCTGCCGCATGTCATCGTTCGCTTCTACACGGTTCCGAGCGTGCGCGCGGCGCGGTGGTCGGCCGGTTGGGCACTGCTGTTCATCGCGCTGTTATATACGACCGCCCCCGCCCTGGCGACGTTCGCGCGTTATAACCTGCTGAAGACGCTCAACGGCGCGAAGATCGAACGGACCGAACCGCGGCAAGACGGAACCGGGGGAACGATCTATCATCTCAGTCAGCGCGGCGAGGACGGCAAGACCGAAGCGATTGACTGGGCGGCCACATGGCAGGTCACGGATCTGCTCGTCTTCGACGACCGCAACGGCGACGGATTCATCCAACTGACCGCCGACGATTCGACCAGTGAGTTGATAATCGATAAAGACATCATCGTCCTCTCCACTCCCGAGGTGGCGCGGCTTCCGGCGTGGGTCATAGCCTTGGTGGCGGCGGGGGGGCTGGCGGCGGCGCTGTCGACCGCCGCGGGTCTGCTGCTCGTCATCTCCAGTTCGATCGCCCACGATATCTACTATCGGCTGATCAACCCCAAGGCAACCGAAATGCGACGCGTGACGGTCGGCCGGATCATGGTCATCGCGGCGGTGCTCGTGGCGGGTTACTTCGGGATCAACCCCATGGGATTCGTGGCGCAGGTGGTGGCGTTCGCGTTCGGCCTGGCGGCGGCCAGTTTCTTCCCGATCATCATCCTGGGCATCTTCGACAAACGGACCAACCGCCAGGGGGCGATCGCCGGCATGATCGCCGGACTGGCGTTCGTCGTCTTCTACATCACCGGCGCCAAGGCCGACCTGATCTTCGGCGCGGCCGAGCCGTGGTTCGATTGGAAGACCCTCAAAATCGCCATCTCACCCGAAGGGATCGGCGCGGTTGGGATGTTGCTCAATTTCTTCGTGACGATCGTTGTCTCGCGCCTGACGCCCCCGCCGCCCAAAGAGGTCCAGGAAATGGTCGAATCGCTCCGCCACCCCGACCACCCCGGCCCCGCGCTCATTATGGATGAGGCGAGTGAATAGAGGGGCGAAAAGCCGATAACATATGGGGACCTCAAAAATCCGGTTTTGCAGTCGTCCCTACGGGACTTGAATTCATTATCGGCTTGATTTCCCGCCACTTCCGTGGCGGGCTGAAAGCAATCGTCCCTATCGGGACTGAATATTTGAACGCGCCCATATCACGGAGTGCCTTGGAGAGATCGTCGTTCAACTTGCGCCAACCGCCCACGCCGGCTGGGATCAAGGCCACAATCCCTTGTCATCACCTTCGCGTTGACTTATACTGGGGACCTCAATCGCGTATGAAACAAACGGACTCAGCCCCCCTCTATTACCGTCGACCGGCCTTCGTTCGCCTGCTTGCCCTGGGTGCGCTGGCGGGGACGGCTTTGGCGTGGCTGGGCTGCGGTGATGGCGGGGACGTCTCTGTCGCGAGGGCGGTCAGCATTTACTCCGACGACGCCGTCAAGGTAGTGACTCGCCTGGACGACGGTCCAGAGCCGGCGGTCAATTGGAACCGGCGCAACGAACTGTTCAATCCCAAGGCGCGCATCCAGATCGAAGTCCGGGCCAAGGGGGGGTATTCGATCGATGATCTATTGGAGCAGGCGCGCCAGACCGAAGGACAGAAAATCGAAATGTGCCTGGTCCTGGCCGGCACCCTCGATGTGATGCTCTCGGAGGACGTGATGGACTACCAATCCATCGTCGGTAAGTTCGGCGAGTTGCTGGATACCCTGCGCGAGCGGAAGGTCCCAACGGTCTTGTGCGAGATGCTGCCGCTCATCGAGGAGATCGAGCGCCCAACGGCCAAAATAGCACCCGCCGAGTTGAACAAGCTCATCCGGCAAGTAAACGCGGGCCTTCACGGCCTGGCGCTGGAGAAGGCCGCGGCGTTCGTTTTCGCGCATCGCGTCTTCGCCCCGCGCGTCAGCAACCGGGCCGATTCCCTTATTCTGAATCAGTTGAACTATGGGAGTGAGAACGGCATTCAACCGACCCCCGAGGGCATGCGGCTGCTCGGCCAGCTTTTCGCCCAGGCGCTGCACAAGGCCGGCTACCGCGGCGGGCGGGTATTGGTCCTGGGCGATTCGATCATCGACAATCAAGCGCTGAGCAATCCCAACGAACGCATCGCGTTCCTCATTCCCAAATATCTCGAGATCGAACTGGCCGTGCCTTGAAAAAGGCGCGATCATTGGCGACGGTTTCCGATCGATCTTTCACGCTTCAATTTCGATGCCTCGCATGAAGCTGGAGAGATGGTCGCTCCACCAGCTTGACCGATGCCAACCCAGCGGTTTATGATCAGCGGTACCGTGACGGTCGCGCATGCCACACTCTGTCTACTGATCCTCGCCGTCGCATCCGGCTGCGCGGGGATGGAAACCAGGGAGATGGAGGTCACGGCCTATTGCGGCTGCGGGGAATGCTGCGGATGGGAGCGGGGGAGTTGGAAGTTCCTGAAGCTCGACGTCTGGAACCGCTACGTGACGGCCGATTGGGGAAAAGGCCGGCGCTACACCGGCAAGACCGCCGGCGGCACGAGGCCGCATCCGCCCCGTCCGGGCCTATTCTCGCGCGACAGCCTGCGCAGGCCCTGGATGGTCCCCGTGCGCATCCTGCTCCCGTGGAACATCCAGCCGCGAAAGGGGACCTTGGCGGCCGACACCGATTTCTACCCGTTCGGGACCGAGATTTACGTGCCGGGATGGGGTTGGGGCGTGGTCGAGGACCGCGGCTCGGCAATCAAAGGCCCAGACAGTCTGGACGCGTTTTTCCGTTTTCACTACCAGACTGAGCGTTGGGGCCGCCAGAGACTTGAAGTGAAGATTCCAAACGCCGTCGAGGGCGCTTCACTCGAGGAAAATCCCTGATGCTTCCGTGCGTCGTCGCTCCTCCGGACCACCAGCCACCAGGGCGGCCCGATTCTAACTCATTGGGACCCGCCCGCTCATCCAGGCATTGCCTCGGATCCTTACCGATACAGCGTCCAGCCATGATCGACTGAATTAGCGGTCCCGCCAAAGACGTTCAGCGTGCGCCTGGGGCTAATCACCGACCCTTGCACGTTGCTGACCTCGAGGGCCCAGGCATAAATACCCGGCTCCAAGTCCAAGATGAATTCGGGGGATACAGCAAATGGATAGGCTCCAGCGTCATATGACTTCAGTGAAAACTCATCCAGCCATACCAAGCCCAGCTCATCGGTGGTGATCCTAAGCTCGTTGGCCAAATCATTGTCGTAAGCGAAAATAATGTTGACCGGTTGCCAGACCCCGTCCGTTCCCGGCAGGCGCTCACGGTAGTCCGTTTCATTACCGCTTGAATCGGTGATCTCTGCATGGATCGAATTGTTCGCGTTCGTTTTATACCAGAATCGCCACTCATGCACTTTTCCCCGTTCCAAATCGGGCGTCTGGAAGAAAAACAAACCGGAATGGTCCACGCCGAAAACGTCGATCCGCTGGGATTGCCCCACATAGCCTTCGTCGACGGAAGTGGCATACTGGGTTTGCGGGTCGGCATGAATGAGCCAGTCATTGGCGATGGTGCCGTCCGCGACCTCGAAGGAAGGGTTCTCGAGCAACTCCCCGGAGACGGGAGCGAAGTTCATAAGCGTTTCAGGTTTCCACTGACCTAGCCAGTTACCCCACAAACACACGCTCAGAGTCCCGAAACTGGACGTGATATCGGCGGAGAAGGAGACTTCGGTCAGGACGTTTGAGTCATCACTCAGTTTCATATTCTGGAAAGTGACGACGTTGGGGCCCGGGGGCGGGGGCGTCGGGCTCGGCGACGGTGTGGGCGACGGGGTCGGAGTTGGTGTCGGCGTGGGTTCGGGTGTCGGCGTTGGCGTTGGCGTGGGTTCCGGCGTTGGCGTCGGTGTGGGTTCCGGCGTCGGCGTCGGCGTTGGTGATGGCGTCGGCGTTGGGGTCGGCGAGGGTGTCGGGGCCGGACCCACGACATCGACATCAAGCAAACTCTCTGCCGAGAGGTCGCCATCACTGACCCTCACGATCCAGGTGATCGTCCTGCCGACCGGCGTTGATGGGATAGGCAAAGGACAGGTCCTCAATGGCCCCGCTGCCGCCATCCACGGGGACCTCGCCCCCTCCTTCGATGCGGTAAAGCCAATCCCAGGTCAGCGGGTCGCCATCGGAGTCGCTTGCCGACGCCGAGTAGGTCACGTTCACGCCCGACCAAGCTTGAAGGCCAGGTGTATCCGGATCGATGTCGGGTGGCTCATGGCCGATCGGGCCGACAACCGGAGGATTGTTGGGCGTGGGGTCTTCGACGGGTCTGCCCATCAGTTCTATGATCTCGAGCTGATTGAGCGCCCGCGCAAAGACGTAGACCTCGTCCATCAGACCCGAAAAAGGGTTAGGGCTGCCGAACGGGTTTTGCCCAACGTGGATCGGTACGTCGGGGTTCGTGGATATCGGGCCGGTCTTATCGCTGCGACCGACCTCCACGGCGTCTTGGTAGAGAATCATATCGGTCCCGTCGTAAACGACCGCGATGTGGACCCACGTATCAAGCGGCAGGGTCGCGCTGTCGGAAAAAACGGTTTTCGTGACACCATCTGTCTTGAGCCGGAACCTAAGAAGATCATCTCTTTCGCTGACCATCCAGTAGTGGTCCTGTTCCCCAACACCGATAGCTTTCGAAATGATACGCCGATCCTCGCCCTCCCAGGTTGCTGATTTCAGCCAAGCGGCGGCGGTCAGTTCGCTTCCCGTGACGTCCCACCCTCCCAGGTCGACGTAGTCATCGACGCCGTCGAATGATAGCTCGCCGCCAAAGTAGCCCTCGGTTGTCCACTGCGCGCCTTGGATGGCGCCGTGGTGCAGGTTACCCGAGGCATCAGGGCTGACCAGGCCCACGCCCGCATCGTGGCCGTAGGCAACCTCGATTCCTTGATCCAGCGGCGGGGCTTCCAGCGTCGTGGCCTGGGCCTCCGCGGATGGGGCCAAGTCGTTGCCCACCGCGTCGTGGGCCGTGACCGTATAGTGATAGGTCGTACTGGGCGTAAGATCCTTGTCGTCGAACGTCGGCAGGACGCTGGCGCCGACCTCGGCGCCGTCGCGGAAGATACGATAACCGGTGACGCCGCGATTGTCGGATGAAGGGTCCCATGCCAACGTAACCGCAAACGCTGAGACGGCTTGGGCGTTCAGGTTGGTCGGCGCCGATGGGGCCGTCAGATATGGGTCCAGCGTCGTGCCCGTCACGCCGGCCGAATGGGCCGATTCGTTACCGATCCGGTCCACCGCGCTCACCTGGTAGACATAAGACGTCGAAGCCTGAAGAAGGGTGTCGGTATAAGTGGGCGTCGGGAAGTTCCCAATCTTGGCCCCGTCACGGAACACGTTGTATTTGCTCACCCGGACGTTATCGGTCGACGGGGTCCAGTTCAGGACGATTGCGGACTCGGAGGCGGCGCTCGCCTGCAAGTTCCGAGGGATCGAAGGAGGTTCGAGATCGAGCTCGCCGGACGCTTCGAAGGCGCCGACATCCCACGCACCACCCTGGGGCCGGGGATTGCCGTCGATGTCCTTGGGAAAGTCGTAGTCGGGGTACTGCGAGATCAGCAACAGAGAGCTGACGTCGGTCCCCGCGTCGACGGCGATGCTGTTCTCGAACAGCGAATAATCCCCGTTCGCCGCATCCGTGAAGACCAGCTCCTGGTCGAATTCAATCGTCTCCCCTTCCTGCGGGTACCAGCCGTACTGTTCATCTTTGTTCCAGACAAGGCCGGTGTAAATATTGTAGCTGCGGGTCCCGCCGCCGCCGTGAAGGATATTGTTGCGCGTGACATAATCGGGCGAGGTGACAATGCCCATATCGGCCATGAACGTGTTGTTGATGATGACCGAATTCGTACAGCTCGAACAGCATTTGAGGCCGTCCCCGAAGAAATTGTTATAGAATATCACGCTGTCGGAGAATTCATACGTGGCCGGCGTGCTGTTTTGCACGTAGTTGCCGGCCACCAACACGTTCGAGGAGCTTTGATAGACCGATATACAGTTGCCATGCGTGCCGTCGCTGTCCAGGACGGTGTTGTTAACGATCATCCCATCGTTGACACCCGCAAAGTACATTGCCGTGCGGGCGCATCGAACAATCAAATTGCCGCGGAAGACAATGTTGTTCCCGTTGACCTGCATCCCCCGGGCGTTACCCATGGTGTCGTGTAAATAGTCGATCCTGAAAAAGCCCTACTCAAGCAGCCCAGCCGATCAGAGCTGAACTCGGGTGAACCAGAGGCATCCGTTTTCGACTCGTGATTTGCGCCAGA
>Ga0310121_10000622_pt1 | contig 38304 bp, 34 predicted proteins | sample CB27_Tmax_986_MG_FD_203504 | JGI IMG/M metagenome (GOLD analysis project Ga0310121, IMG submission 203504) | Marine microbial communities from Western Arctic Ocean, Canada - CB27_Tmax_986 | ecosystem: Environmental > Aquatic > Marine > Oceanic | place: Canada: Western Arctic Ocean | collected...
ATTATTGCGCCCATGCTGTTTAATGAACTGGCGTTTCTGCTCTTTTTCCCAGTGGTGGTAGGGCTGCATTTTCTGCTGCCGCATAAGCATCGCTGGGCGTTGCTTCTGGGAGCGAGTTACTTCTTTTATATGTGGTGGGAGCCGGCCTATGCGGTGCTCATCTTTTCGTCGACGGTCGTGGACTATATTGCCGGGCTGCGGATGGCTGGTCAGCCGGAGCGACGCGATCGACGGATATGGTTATGGCTCTCCCTGGTCGTAAATCTGGGCCTACTATTTGCCTTCAAATACTTCAATTTCTTCAGCCGATCGCTGGGGTCGTTGTTTCAATGGTTTGACCAGCCCTACTCGGTCCCCGACCTGGATGTGCTCCTCCCCGTTGGTATCAGCTTCTACACCTTCCAGACCTTGAGCTATACCATTGACGTCTATCGTGGCCGTCTTGAACCCGAGCGACACTTTGGTCGTTTTGCCCTCTACGTGAGCTTTTTCCCGCAGCTGGTGGCCGGCCCCATTGAGAGAGCGGGCAACCTTCTGCCCCAGTTCCGTGTCGAACATACACTGGAGCCGGACAATGTGCGTCAGGGGCTCTTTCTGATGCTCTTCGGTATGTTTAAGAAAGTGGTTATTGCCGATCAGTTGGCCACCATCGTTGCTCCGGTTTATGCCAATCCCGAGCTTTATTCGGGACCGATCCTGGTCTTTGCAACCCTATGCTTTGCCTTCCAGATCTATTGTGACTTTTCGGGCTATAGCGACATAGCCATCGGCGCCGCGCGTGTTCTCGGCTATCGGATTATGGTCAATTTCCATCGCCCGTATGCGGCTCGCAATATTGGAGATTTCTGGGGGCGTTGGCATATCAGCCTGTCCACCTGGTTCCGTGACTATGTGTATCTTCCCCTGGGCGGAAACCGCGTGAAGCGAACCCGCTGGATTGCCAATATCATGGTCGTATTTCTCGTATCCGGTATGTGGCATGGCGCCAATTGGACCTTTTTAGTCTGGGGCGGTCTGCACGGGAGCTATTACCTTGTTCAGGCCTTGTGGAAACCGTGCCGGGAGCGATGTCTGGGCTCGATTGGGCTCAGCCCGGAGGGACATGTCTGGTCGGCATTGGCCCTATGCTTGACCTTCGTCTCAGTATGTCTGGCCTGGGTCTTTTTCCGGGCGACCGATCTCTCTTCAGCGGTAACGATTCTTTCCGGCATGACAGAGGGTTGGGGCCTTCTCTTCGAACCCGAGATTCTTCGCCAGCAGATGCGGTCGTTGGTGGTGAGCCAATATCACCTGCTCGCGGTGGTATTGGCGTTGGCCTATCTGCAGCTGATCGAATTCAGTCATCCAGGTCGCCATCTGGAGGCAGAGGTATGTGCACGTGGCCGTTGGGTTCGTTGGGGCCTTTACCTGTCCCTCGGCTTGTTCATCTTGAATCTTGGAGCCATTGAAGAGGTTCCCTTCGTCTATTTTCAGTTCTGAGGTCGTATGAAGCGAATGTTGTTCAAGATTCCCCTCTATATGGTCCTGTTATTGGCAGGGCATATGCTGGTGAATCAGGTCATCACTCCGATGCCGGTCCCCGATCTGGCCAGGGTTCGGGCCGTTGCGGACAGGGCCCCCGATCTCCTCTTCTTTGGTGACTCTACCAATAAATGGATCGATGCCGCCGATCAGGATCAGCGCTCTATCGACCAGTTTTTGAGCGAAGCCCTGCCGTCTGTCACCACGGGGGTGATTCAACATGAAGCCTTTCATCTCGGGGCCTATGCCGACGTTGTCGACTATCTGGCGGATAGAAAGGCCCTGCCGGACGTGCTGATTCTGCCCATCAATCCACGCAGTTTTTCGCCAATGTGGTACCGCAAACCCGCCTGGCAGTTCGAAGTCTTCTCCTATGCTATGGCGGCCGGAACCGAGCGGCGCTTCAACCTCTGGGTACGTCCCCTGGGTGTATTCAAAGCCCTACGTCTCCGGAAAGTCAGTGCGGCAGAGTTTGGAAAAACGCCCGTATACGATGGGTCGAAAGTCATTGGCCGGGTATCCGACATCAACGACTACCGGCGTCATATAGCGGCCGATGGTACGTTCTCTTCTAAGTATAAGAAGCAGTACCTCAGCTATATCTATCTATACGAACTGACGGCTGATCATCCCCTTTTGAAAGATCTGCATCGGTGTCTGAGACGGACACGGGATGCGGGCAGCCGGGTTGTGGCCTATCTACCCCCCATCGACATTGAAACCGCGGTGGAATGGTATGGGGAGGACATTCGCCCCCGGATCCGCGCCAACCTGGCCGTTATCAAGGAGATAGTGAAGTCCTATGGGGTGAATGTACGGGACCTGACCTTTGCCCTTTCTAGCGAACACTTCACCTGGAACCCGGTTCCCAACGAGCATCTTAAGGATGTAGGGCGACGGTACGTGGCCGCACAGATTGCCGACGCGCTCCGACGGTCCGCCCGTTAGATCACTCGGTCTCGTTTTCTACGTAAAAGGCCGCAGCCCCACGGATGGAACATTCGGATCGTGTTGCCTGGGGATCACCAAAGGCAAGCCTCTGAAATGTGCTCCAGACGCCATCGCAGTCCAGGTCGCCATAGGCGGTGGCGGTCATATAGGCATCGCTCAATTCGCCGCGCGAATCGAACTCATAGGCAAAGTAGTGTTGGTCATTCATCTGGAAGGATAGGGCAGACCAGGTGCTGTCATCCCATAGCTCTGGCATGGAGTCACAACGACCGTCCCCATCGCTATCGTATTTGGAGCTACAGCAGGGGTGCTCGCCGTTGGGACCGACCGGTGGGATCATTCCCGTCGGCGCAGGGAACTGGCACGGAAGCTTGTCCCCTTCCCTACTGATGCGCTGGTTCGTGTAGTACACGGCGGCACCCTTGTAGATCTTGTCGAGCTGGTCAATCGCCTCGGTGGTCTTGGCACGCCGCATATACTTGATGAACGCCGGGATCGCGACGACCGCCAATACTCCGTACACGGCGGCAGCCGCTGCTCCGTCCTCGCCAACGTCGGACTCTGCTGTGAGCAGGAGGCCGCCATCCACGGGACGTACGGCGATGGTAGCGACCATATCGTCCACAAGTGTCAGCATATTATTTGCCATATCGTCACCGAGGGCGGACACCAGGGCCACTTCTCTTGCCCCTGCTCCACGTCCGGCTAGGAGATCTTGTGGGTTAATCTGGCTTCGTAAGAGGGGCCAGGCCATTTTTCCCTGGTCGATCTGTTGTTGGACCATAGGCTGCAACTGGGCCGACGCATTCACAAATGTCTTCAGGGCAACCCCACCCGAAAGATCCGCCGATACGGCGATATGTGTGGCTCCACCCGGCACATCCATCCCGAAGGGCGCAATGACGATGAGTTCGGCATTGGGATCGACCTGGGAGAGCGCGGTAGCCAGAAAACCGGTGGCTTTATTGCCCCTGGTTTCAGCTGCCAACCTCAGATGTTCGCGGGGGCCCAATACGATGCGGCCGTCATCGAGGACAGCCAACTCGCCTTTGTCGGATCGCCAGCGCGGTGGATTGGATCCAGGAATTCGCCTGGCATCTTCGTTGAAGGCGGCCAACTCCTCTGCCAACACGGCAGCGTTGAACGCACCTTCAATTGCCCCATAGAGGAGTTTCCCATCCTCATCCATGGAGTATTGGATGGAATGGATCTTCTGCACCTCGGGGCTATTGATAAACGCCTCCACACGATTCATGGTTTTGGCAGCCCCTTTTTGGCCCGATGTAGCCAGGCGCAATATTGAGAGGTTCTTCTCTGCAGCCTCCAAAAGGCTTGCTGGTTGCAGGGAGACAAAGCTCGAGGCTTGCGGCGAAATGTTCAATATGATGGGAGGGCTGGCCTCGGTGGGCGTACCTTTGCTGCCCTTGGTGGCCGTACTCTTCGAGGCCGCAGCCAGCTTGGCGAGTTTTCGCTGCTTTTCCCGATCCATGCGTTGTAGTTCCGCCTGTTTGGCGAGTTTACGTTGTTCCATCTTGGCAACATCGTCCGGGGTAGCTTTTCGACCAAAGATCGCACCAAGGGCGATAGCGGTTACCAGGAAACCGGCGAGAAGGATCAGAACAAGGCGACGGGACATGGGATACCTCCAAATCTGGGGTACAAACCATAGGCCGTGGCAAGCCCGGTGGTCAACAGAGCAACAAAGACCAGGCATATTGCGACGAGCAGCACGGCAGAATCACTCGGTTTCGTTTTCTACGTAGAGGGCCGCGGCCCCACGGATGGAACATTCGGACATCGTTGCCTGGGGATCGCCATAGGCCAATTTTTGAAAGGTACTCCATACGCCGTCGCAGTCCAGGTCGCCATAGGCCGTAGCGGTCATTTTGGCATCGCTTAACGTACCCGAAGAGTCGAATGCATAGGCGTATTGGTGTTGGTCCGTCATCATAAAGCTCAAGGCAGCCCAGGTAGGTGTATTCCAGCTTCCTGGAAAAACATCACAACGACCGTTGCCATCCGTATCGTATTTGGAGCTACAGCAGGGGTGTTCGCCATTGGGGCCAAGCGGTGGGATCATCACCGTTGGGGCGGGGAACTGACAGGGTAGCTTCGATCCATCTCTACCAATGCGTTGGTTCATAAAATAGACGGCAGCACCTTTGTAGATCTTGTCGAGCTCGTCGATCGCCTCCGAAGTCTTAGCCCGACGCCGGTATTTTACGAAGGCCGGGATCCCGACAATCGCAAGCAGGCTCGTAATGGTTACGGTAGAGGTTTGTCGACCGACATTTGATTGGGCTGTCAGAACAAGCCCTCCCTCTACGGGCTCGATCGTACAGGAAGAGATGATCTCTTCAAGAAGAGTCAGAACCTCCTCCTTCATCGGGGCCACGACAGGCGCCATGGGTCCCTTGATGCCATCCAGCTTTTGAGCCAGCCGCGCGCGGAGGACGGGCCAGGCGTTTTTCATTTGTATGAGTTGGTGGTCCAACATCGGCAAGATCTTCTCTGGTGCATCGAAGAACACCGTCATTTCAAATAACTCACCCATGACGAACGATAGCCCATAGCTTTGAAATGGGCTGGACCGGTTCGTATTTGGACCCATGTACAAAATATCGGCGTCTGGATTCAAATACTGGAGTGCAGTGGCCAGGAAGCCGGTGGCTTCATTACTGCTCAGTGCTTTTGTTTCGGTGAGAGCGAGATGCCCCTTACCCATCGCGATCATTTTCTTTGCATTGTTCTGCCAACGTGGCGGGTTGGCACCAGGGACGGAGTTCCATTTCGGGCTTAAACCGGCAAGCATGCTCGCCAGCTTCTGGGAATCAAAGCTACCCAATATGGTCATACCGAGGAAATCGCCGCCCTCGCCCAACGCCCACTGGATGGATTCAATCTTCTGTACCTCAGGGCTGTTGATGATCTTATTAGCCCAGGTCATCGCTTTCGCCGACCCTGGTTCCCGTGCAAAGCCCACCTCCAACATCGGAAGATGGCGTTTTAGATCGTGTATGAACGTCTGGGGCTGTAAGGCTATGAAGGCTTTCGCCTGTGTAGGGATCCGCAGGCCATGTTTGGCGGAATCCGTTTTACCCGGTGTTCGGCAGGACATCGAACTTACGACGAGAGCCAGTATTAGAGTCATACCAGGAATGAAAATCAGCACTCGACGGGACATGGGACACCTCCAAATCTGGGGTGCAAACCATAGGCCCCCGCAGGTTGGTCGGTCAATGTTGACCAGTAGACATGCACAAATCGAAAGTCTGCGCTAAGTTGGGGTTGGCCAATACTGGAGACGCCTTATGAATGAGACCACCCGCGCTCTTTTGGAGCATGTAAAAGACTCTGTTGTTCTGGAACCACTCCATTTTATATCGGAGCGGCTTAATCAACCGGACTTTTCTCCGGATGATCCCCTGGCCGAGTTGGGGCAGTGGTTTCAGTCCCAGGACAAGGAGGGGCAGGAGATGATCCAGGAGCTGATCGCGGAGACGACCGTGTACAGCGCCTTCGGGACCCTGGCGATGCTACTGGATCAACCGGAGGAATCGGCGGGTGCGCGCGTTCATTTGACGATCTCCAACCCGGACGGTGAAGCAGTGGACTTGTCCACCCTCGACCCGGAAGAGGTCTTGACGGCCTTTGAATCGCTTCTTGAAAACGTAGAGCCCGGGGATTGATCGGCTGGTTTGACGCTCTTCATAGCGACTGTTATCCGCGGAGATGAGCATATACGGAAGGCGGGATGCACCAAATTGAGGGACAATCGGTAAACGCGCAGGGCCATTTGGAGATCGGTGGTGTGGATACGGTGTCCCTGGCCGAGAATTATGGAACGCCGTTGATAGTGTTCGATGAAGAGTTGGTTCGTCGGCGTATGCGCACCTATCTGCAGATCTGTCGTGACCATCAGATCACGAGTGAACTTGTCTATGCGGCCAAGGCCTTTCTGACCGCCGGCTTCTGCCAGATTGTTGACGATGTAGGCCTTCATCTCGATGTGGCCTCTGGTGGCGAACTCTATACCGCATTGGCGGGCGGATTCCCGGCCGATCGCATTGTTATGCATGGCAATAATAAGAGCTGGGACGAGCTGGATATGGCCGTCCGAAATGGGGTGGGCCGGATTGTGGTCGATAATTTTCTGGAGATCTCTCTGCTGGAGAGTGTCTGCCAGAAGGCGGGACGCAAGACCGGAGTCGTTGTACGGGTTTCTCCTGGAATTGATCCCGACACCCATGAGCTCGTGTCGACCGGCCAGGTGGATACCAAGTTTGGCTTTGATATCGCCAGCGGGGCCGCCCTTAAGGCCGTAAATGAGGTGTTTACAGTATCGAAGTTTGATCTTCTGGGTGTGCATTGCCAGGTGGGCTCCCAGATGATGGATCTAAGCGCCCATGGACCGGCGATCGATCAGATGGTCGATTTCATGGTGTCGGTGCGGGACAACTTTGGCATTCATCTACCGGAACTCAACATCGGCGGCGGCCTGGGTATTGCCTATACCCCAGATGAAAGCCCTCCTTCGGTGGAGGAGTTCTGTACGCAGGTCTATTCGACGTTTCGAGCCGCTATAGCGCGAACCGGCCTGACTGAACCAGCCATGTGGCAGGAACCCGGTCGCTATCTGGTCGCGGAGGCGGGCACGACTCTGTACCGGCTTGGAGCACGAAAGGACATTCCCGGCTGTCGAACCTATGTGTCCGTGGATGGTGGGATGAGCGACAACATTCGGCCCTGCCTGTATGGGTCGCGCTATTCAGCCGTGGTCGCCAATAAGGCTGATCACCCCAATGAACGGGAATTCGCGATTGCAGGAAAACATTGTGAGACGGATGTTCTGATCCGAGAGATTTCGTTGCCGGAGATTGAAACGGGCGATCTATTGGCTGTGCAGTGTACGGGGGCCTACACCTACAGTATGGCGAGTAATTATAACCGTATGCCCCGGCCGGCCGTGGTGGCAATCCGGGGCGGAGTCCCCCGTTTATTGGTGCGCCGTGAGGATTATAAAGATCTGCTTCAGTTTGACGTCTATTGAGAGCGGTATCTGGTCAGTGAATGACCCCATCCTCTATCAGCTCGGTGATGATCTCTCTGGCTTCGTCAGCTGTAGCACCGAGGGACGAGGTCTGTTGTTCCAGGATCGCGCGCTCTAGAGGGAGAGCGGCAAGCAGCTCGGCGAGTGTGTCGGGCAGAATCTCCAGGCTTATGTTTCCTGTTTCCGATGCCATGGCGATCCGTAGCCATTCGGTGCCTTTGGTGGGTACCAGGCCCATATCGGTGCTTGTCTTCAGCGCGCCCGCGACCAGTCCTTCGGGGTGTTGAGTGAGCTGTTCAAGAATGGTCTGGTAGTTAAAAACAGCTCCTTCGGGGAGTGAAATTACAGCCGTCTTAGGCACCAGACAAAGGGCGTTGGTGGTCTTTTCGGCTGGTTGCGTCCTACGCAGTCCGGCCATTTTCTGTTCCAGCGTTGCGAATGACCGGAGTTCTGGACAGCGCCGTATCAATTCTGGGCCGAGCAGATGATCCCCAAATGCAAGGGCCAGGGACCCTCGACTCTGGATGCAGCTATGAAATCGCGTCTCGGAGAAAAACCCGTCCAGTGCGTCTGTATTGCCGGACTTTCCTACCCAGGAATGACAGGAGACGGGGTATTCTTCGACGAGCGCCGTAAGGGTACGTGCTCTACGTAGTGTGTCGACACGAAAGGCGCGCCGATCGCTCTGAACCAGCCAGCTCCGTTCATCGGCCGATAGATGCTCGTTGGTGAGGGCTGTAGCCGGATCGTTGAAGATCTGCGTGACGAACTGTGGATCGTAGAGCATGCGTACGATCACTCGTTGGAGTGCGGTATGACTCATACGAGGTTGGCTCCCAATGGTGCCCCACGGACACTCTTGTCGATCCGCTCAAACCCGGAACGAACCTCGGCCAAGGAGTTTCGTTCGCATTCAAAGACCACTGCCCGCAAATTGGGAGCGCGTGGTACGACATAGTCGAACACGGTCCAGGTATCCTCCATCACCTCGGGAGAATGATCGTCATCAATCCAGGGGAAGCCTTCGTGTTCCCGGTGGGTACCGCCGGCAACGTGCATCTCTATGACCCGGTCGAGGGGATAACGGTCGAGGCCGTGCAGGGGTTCAAGACCTTTCATTCGTTGAAAGATAGCCAGATGGGCGCAGTCGAGAAGCAATCCGGTATCGGCGTAATCGGCGACGCGTGCGTAATAATCCAGAATATGGAGGTCTCCCACAAAGAGCTGACCCGGTGGGTTTTCGGGGAGCACCTCAACCCCTAGTCGTTCTCGTAGGGTCGCAATTCCGATGGCCTGATCTTTCGCGGATTCATCGCTTAAGATCGGTGGGAGTAAGAGCATATGTCCGCGTTCCCGTGGACCAAAATGCCATAAGCCGGCGTCGCCGCACATCCAGGCCGGTTTGATCTGCTCTTGTACCTCCTTGACCGCACCAAGCCATTCGGAGTCCAGATCTTCTGGTTCATCGAGATTTACATCGAGGAAGTGGTAGGTTGTAGGGAGACTGGCTTCGCACCAGGCTAGAGTTCCCTGATCGAGCCCTTTGGATACCTCTACTCCCACTTCCAGGAAGCTTGCAAACGCGGGCTGTTCGGACCGAAGCGCCAGAGGATCAAGGGCATGGGGTTGATCGATTGCCCCATACTCGGTGGAGATGCCGATTCCCAGATGGGGAAGATCCTTGAGCCGATCACGAAAGGCCATTGCTAGGGTGGGCCGGGCAGCTGGGATTCGTGTACGAACTGGGCCCTGAGCGTGAAGGGCCAGTCCTGAGACGGTATGTCGGCCATGAAATCAAGCCAGTGGTTAACCACCACAAGGTACATTCCGGCGCTGATTGGCCCCGCGATACCGTACCCTTCGGGACTACAGATAAGGGCCTCCGAACAAGCGCTCCGTACGCTCAACACATATTGCTGCGCCGAAGGCTCATCGGTCTCGAATGATAGCAGCAGGCCGCCATCTTCAAGTATATTCATGCGATAGAAATACTGGCCGACAAAAGGCGGCGCCAGACAGGGGTCGAAGGGCGGGATCACCAGTTCTTTGAGCTGGTAGCCCATGGCGGTGACTTCAACCAGATTGTTGCTATGAGAGAGCTCCAGATCGACGGGATTATTGCAGCCGCCGTAGGTGCAGGTCTCGTTGACATCGACCACACATAGACCGTCTTCACCGCAGCCCGTGGCTGTACAGTTTCCCACATCGGTACATAGTTCCGGATCGCAGCTGGCCTGGAATGGCCCGGGTGGTTCGGTATCCGTCCCTGCATCGGCCGGAGCCCCTACGTCGGCTGGAGCCTCTACGTCGGCTGGAGCCTCTACGTCGGCCGGAGCCTCTACATCGGCTGGAGCCTCTACGTCGGCTGGAGCCTCTACATCGGCTGGATCCTCTACGTCGGCTGGATCCTCTACGTCGGCTGAACTCCCTGCGTCGACTGGAGTCTCCACGTCGGTCTGGGTTCCTGTGTCGGTGCCGACGTCGGATTCGGTATCAGACCCGGGATCGGGGTTCATTGTTTCACTCCCGCCGTCCAGGCCCCAATCCGGACCGGTTACCTCGCTCGCGACGTCGTCTGGACCGGTATCAGTGGCCTGCGAATCTGTCCCAATATCTACGGGCTCGTCTGTGGTTCCAGACGAGCAATGCCCCAGTAGGAATATGGCTAGTATGGTTGCCCAAAGGTGTATCTTCATTCTGTTCGCAGTCCTCAGCCGTTTTTGTCCCAATACGGGTTCATTAAAGGCGCGTTCGTACTCCGGCTCCCCACCATACCGCTCCGGTTTCTTCAACCACGACGGACGCTCCTGTGTTCAGATCGATATGTATAATATCTCCGGATGCGTCAAACGCATAGGCCGATCCGGACCAGCCCGCTAAACCGTATACGGCATAGTACGTTCCGATTGGGCCGAGCTCACCGGTGACCTGACCGGTTAGAGGGTTTACTTCCACCAGATAATCCTGGCCACTATTCCCGACCGTGGGTGGCAGGGGCCAACAGAAGGAATTGATATGACAGTCGGCGTCAACACAGTCGATAAAGGTGTCTCCATCATTATCCTCTCCATCGACGCACTCATCTTCTTTCTTGGTTACGGAAGCATAGGTCCCGACGCCATCAATGGAGAACGCGTCGCCACTCGATGTGTATCTCGCGCCGTCATAGACACCGTAGGAACCAAGTAGGGTCTGCTCTACGGTGGTGCCATTCACGTCCAGACGATACCAATCCCCGCTAAGACTGATACCCACCAACATATCCGCCTCCTCTCCTGTGACCTCTTTGGGAATCAGCGTCAAGCCGTTGAAGGATGATGGCAGACTGGCAAGATAGGTGAGCTCGGCCGTATTGGCGTTGCAGATATAGAGTTTTCCGAAGGTAATGGCGTAGATGGTGCCATGTCCGTCGATCGCCAGATCGGTGATCTGTTCGATGGCGGCCGGGCCGGAATGAAACTGTCCGATCAACCAGCTTTGCTGCGTCACGATGTTGAACGAAAAAAGATGCGTGCTGGTATGGGCGTAGATGGTGTTGTAGGCGCTCGTTCCCGGTAGATTCGCGTCGTTTGGCCAGGCGTCGTCTTCATTGGGTATTTGATCCCCATCCGTATCCGAATCACAGGCATCACCGGTACCGTCACCATCCATATCGTCTTGTTCGGGATTTGGGACGGTGGGGCAGTTATCTGTACCATCGTCGACGCCGTCACCATCATTGTCGGGAAGATCTGCAGGGATTACATCCGGCGTTCCAATGGAATCCGCGACCGACGCGTCAGTCGTCTCAGCCTCTGACCCATCGGTAGCGCCCTCGTCTTTGGCCACATCGGGTTCTGGACTGGTATCGGGCTCTGCGGCGTCCAGGCTTTTTGTATCGGGAGGATCAACCGGGAGCTCAGCGCCAGTATCGGAACCGACGTTGGCGTCAGTGCCAGCATCGGTACCAGCATCGGTAGCAGCATCGGTAGCAGCATCTGCCGTTGCTGTGTCGATGGCCTTGGTGTCTGTGAGACCGGAGTCGGCTCCCGGTACAGGGTCAGAACTCCCACACCCGACCAGGAAGAGGCCGATCAGGCTCAGGAGGATGGTTCGATGTCGTGCGGTGGATATCATGGCTGGCGACTCATTCGGTTTTTTCGGAGAATTCAATAAAGCCCCAGGAGTTCGATCCGTGATTGGAGAGGTGGAAATAGACTGGCTCACCGGCCGAAAAGGCTGTCTCCATGATCAACTCATCGTATAACAACCCGCTACCGCTGGGTACCGGTACATCTATTTCCCAGATGATATGGGCCGTTTCGCCAAGACCGACTGCAAGATGAAAGGCAGTATCCCCCTCGGAGATACTGAAATGCCAGATACGAACGACAACTGTGGCTCCGACAGCTACATCCTGGAGCAGTGGCTGTTTCACTGTGAGGTAGGCGCAGGTATCGGTGTAAACCTCAAACCAGGCACCGTCCGGATGATCTTCTACCGCGTAGTTTTCTTCGGGGCAGGCGTTGTCCGGGGCTTCGGCTTCGGGCCAGAAGGGGTCTTCGGGATAGGGCACTTCCGTCCAGAGGTAGTTGTCCACCAGAGGAGTTGAAATAGTACTCGAGACCTCATCCCCAGGATCGCTTACGTCGGACGTGGTTCCGGTCCCGCTTCCGCAGCCGCCCCATAGAAAGCCACCCGAAATCACTAAAATTGCCGTGATGTTGCGCCACCACGTAGTTGGTCTACGGCCGTTCATGGCGGGCAGTCTAGCAGTTCGAAAACAGGGCTGCTAGTTGTTTGAAATATGGACCGGTTTTGTCGCTATTGACGAAAAACAAGACCTCAGTACACTGGTCGGACAAGTTATCTACCCATGAGTCCGTTTTTTTTGTTATGCTTCGCCTCCTGACGAAGAGGATGCCATGCGACTTCTGATTTTCACCCTCGTTATTTGTGTCACAGCTTGTGCATTGGACACGCTCCCAGGTTCAGATACGGGCCCGATCGGAACGGACGTATCCAAGTCGGATTCTGAGGTTGTAGATCCGCAGCCAGATAACGGAGTGGATACGGCTGTGCCAGATACGGCTGTGCCGGATACGGGGGCGCAGCCAGTGGATGTGTCCGATGATTCGAGTTCGCAATCCGTCGAAATGACATATAGCCTTTTTGTGGGTGATTGGAGCATGCCATCGGGTGCCGAAATTACCAAATGTGTGGTGAAGCGCTTAACAAATACCGAAGAGGTATGGGTGCAGGCCATCCGCACGGTTTTGAGTCAGGGTTCGCACCATATGGTCGTCTACAAATCCGACGATACCGAGGAACGTCTTGAACCCTTTTCCTGTACTCCCTTCACGGAGACACTCACAGGGGGGGGCTACCCGCTTATCATCACGCAGATCGCAGAGGAGACACTGGCGTTCCCCGAGGGGGTCGCCCTTCGTTTCGAACCAGAGCAGATGATTCGGCTCGAAGCCCATTTTCTGAATTACTATCCGGAAGAGATCGTTGCCCATGGGGATGTCTTTTTCGACACTATCAATCTGGCCGATGTGGAGCACGAACTGGATATGTTGTTTTATGGGACACCCGACTTTGAAGTCCCAGCCGGTGGAACCTTCCAGACCCCATGGCATTTTCTAGATGTGAAAGATGGTAAAAAGGTCTTTGCTTTGACGGGACATACGCACCAATACGGGACCAATGTAGAGGTCAAATTCGGCAATAGTATTGACGATGAAGATCCGATCAGCGTCTATCCGCCGGAAGGACTGGTCTTCGATTGGGCGGAAGCCCCAGTCGCTCAATATGAGCCGGCTTTAAGCTTTACAGAGGGACAGGGTTTTTTCTATCGCTGCACCTGGGACAATACGAGCAATAAGAAGCTCACCTTCGGAGAGTCGGCGACCGACGAGATGTGTTTTTTCTGGGCGTACTATTATCCATCCGACGGATACCGGTTTTGTATTAATCCGGGCTCCTATGCTGACCAGGCCAGCGCTTTCGGCCTTTCAAACATTCCAGAGCAACTCTGCTGCCCGGAGCACGCACTCTGTAGTCTATTACCGTTGCTGATCGGCAATCTCTGAGGCCGAATCAGTTATTCTGCGCGCCATCCTCAATCCATTGGCGTAGCATTTTGATACGGCAATCCGGATCGACCGGTTCGGGCGAACCAAGGGGCATCAGGTCTCCGGCACTGGGCGGACTGGCGGTTACCTTTTCATATAGATAGGAGTTTTCGGGATCATTGGGGATCACCAGAATTCGCCCGGGCGGCAATGACGCCGCGATGTTGACCATCCCTGCATGGGACGCGCCGGGGCTCAGATCGAGCCCCCCTTTCGCGTTCGCACCAGCATGACAGGAACTGAAGGCACAGCTCGTCTTGAAATATGATGTTTCAAGCGAGGCCAACGTAGGTTGCACTTCACAACTGTTCTGCCCCTCGTCAAGAGGTCCCGACAAATCCGCATCCGCCCCGATATCCGGGTTGGAACCGTCTGGGTTGGAACTGCATGCAACCAGGAAAGCAAGGAGAAGAAAGCGTCCCAATGTCTGCATAACGTTCCTCGTTACGGTGTATTGAGATCCGCTACTGGGTCCGCCTTGGGGGCCTGGTTGCTCTGGTCGGCGTGCGTCTTTGCTATATGCGGGGCGTGGGAGACGAGCCCCTTATCGACCATCTTGATTACGGGAGTCCAATACAAACCAAAGACGACAGTCGGGATGACGAGAATCGCCAACATGGCTTGAGCGAAGCGACTGGACGGCTGTGGTTCCGTATCCGCACTCGTATCCAGGAACATCGCACGCACAATCCGGAAATAGTAGAAGGCGGCGACAACAGATGTGACTACAGCTACTGTGATCATCAATAGAGTGAAGAACGTCAGCTGTTGGATTACCGCAGCAAAGAGATAGAATTTTCCGATGAAACCAGCCAGTGGCGGTAGCCCGGCCAGGGAAAACATGAAGATCGCCATCGTGATGGCTGCCATCAGATTCCGTTTCCCCAGTCCGCGGAATGCGCTGATGTCTTCGCTACCGGTTGACTCGATAACCAGGGCCCCCACGAAAAATGCGCCGAAGTTCATGAATACGTAGAAGACGATGTATAGGAGAATGGCGCGGAAGCCCGGCTCGGCAAAGCTGGGAATCATCGCAACACCCATCAACAGGTATCCGGCATGAGCAATGCTACTATATGCAAGGAAGCGCTTGATATTCGATTGCATCATGGCGCCAAAGTTCCCGACCACCATCGTTGCGATGGCCATCACTCCCACCAGATGGGTGAAGGTTTCTCCAAATCCATCCATATCGCCAACACCGCTGAACCAGGTCCCGAAGACTCGGATAAGGACAGCAAATCCGGCCGCTTTGGGGGCGACCGAGAAGAAGGCGGTGACCGGCGTGGGTGATCCCTCGTAGACATCGGGTGCCCACATATGAAAGGGCGCGGCCGCAATTTTGTATCCAAACCCCGCCAGAATCAACGCCACACTGAAGAGGAGTGTGAAGTTGTAGGAGCTGTTGGCGATGAGTGAGTCACGAATAAGGTAGATATCCGTTGTTCCGGTCATACCGTAGATGAGGCTCATTCCATACAGCATGAACGCACTGGCAGCGCCCCCGTAGAGAACGTATTTCAACGCCGCTTCCCGCGACCGCCGCTCTCTCGGCTGTAGGCCAGCTGCGATATAGGACAGGATGCTGACAAACTCGAGGGACAGATACACCATCAGCAGGTTGGTTGAGGACGCCATCAGCATCAGCCCCAATGTGATGGCTAGAAGGATGGTGTGATATTCCGCGTTGAACTTTCGATCCAGGTCCGAACCAACACGGCTCATCAAGACAACAAAGAGGGTGGACGCCAGAAAGATGTATTTAAAGAACAATGCGAATGGGTCCAGGGTAATCATCCCATGGAAAAGCCCGGAAGCTGTTTTATCGTTCATGCCAAAGTACAAACTCACGGCGAAGCAGGCGACCAGCCCCGTAACCGTCACCGGCAGGGTAGCCAGAGCCTTCTTTCCTTTCATCTGTAATAGATCACAGACCAATACCAACAGCAGTGTTGCCAGGAGGATTGCCTCAGGAACGAAATACGGAAGGCTCCGTAGATTCTGTGTCATCAAGGGGTTCAAAAATTCCTCCCGGCGATCAGTTGACTACGGCCGTCGTTAAGACGAGCTTGTTGAGGGTGGTTAGCGCACCGGAGAACATGTCCAGAATTGGGCCCGGATAGACACCAAAAACGATCACAGGGATCCCCAGAGGTACGAGCGTGGCCCATTCTCGCCAGTTCATATCCGACAGGTCCGAGTATTTTTCGTTCAGAGGACCAAGGAAGATCCGTTGGGCCGTCCAAAGCATATAGCCAGCGGTAATGATGACGCTTGTTACAGCGAATACGGTGATAACTGGATGTCGTTGGAACGCTCCGATGAAGACCATGACTTCGCCAATGAAACCCGACAAGCCCGGAAGTCCGAGACTCGCCATAAATGCCAGTCCAATGAATCCGGTATAGACCGGTACAACCTTGGCGATCCCACCAAATCCATCGACGTTACGGTGATGAGCGCGGTCGTAGAGGATGCCGACGAGAAGGAAGAGCATCCCGGTTACCAGCCCATGGCTAAACATCTGGAAGACTGCGCCATTGATACCTTCCGAGGTGAGTGAGCCCATCCCCAGAAGAACAAAGCCCATATGAGAGACGGACGAATAGGCAATCAGCCGCTTGAAGTCCGTCTGTGCCATCGCACAGTAGGCACCCCACAGGATTCCAATTAACCCGAAGACAACGACTACAGTGGAATAATGGAGGGTGGCTTCTGGCAGCATTTGCCAGTTGAACCGAAGCATTCCGTAGGTACCCATCTTCAAGAGAACCCCGGCGAGGATTACGCTGATGGGCGTAGGGGCCTCGACATGCGCGTCTGGAAGCCAGGTGTGGAAGGGGAACATCGGGACTTTGATCGCGAACCCGACAAATAGCAACACCCAGGCAAGGTTCTGCGTAAAGAACGAACCCCAGCCAGTCGTTGAGCTGAACGACAAGAACATGATGTTGAAGGTATGTTCCGTGGTTTCCCCGTTGACCATGGGGAATGTCTCTGCACCACCAAGAGGTGCGCTGTTGTAGTAGATGTAGATGAACGCGACCAGCATCGCCAGGGAGCCGGCGAGTGTATAAAGGAAGAACTTGATCGCTGCGTATTCTTTTCGGGGACCACCCCAGATTCCGATGAGGAAATACATGGGGAGGAGCATGATCTCCCAGAAGACGTAGAATAGGAACAGATCCAGTGCTACGAAGACTCCCATCATCCCGGTGGCCAGCATCAGAATGAGGCAGTAGTACCCTTTTTGCTGGTATGCGATACCGCTACGGTAGCCCTTTTCCAGGTTGACCGGTGTATTCACAAGGTACGAAGCCAGGATGGCAATAAAGCTGATCAGGGCCGAGAGTACGACCATGACTACGCTGATTCCATCTACGCCGACGAAGTATTCGACACCCAGGCTGGGTATCCAGGCCATATGGTGCACGTATTGAAGTCCGTAGACCGTGTAGTCCTGAAGCTGCGGTGCCGTGCCCGCGGCGCCACTGGCGACAACATCGGCGTTGAAGCCGAGGGCCATCTGGATGGCAAGAACAAGTGGCAGTATGCTGGCAACCAGGGCGATCTGTTTGTAGAGATGCTCGAACCGTTTGGGTAGCACCAGAATTACCATTGCGCCGATGAACGGCAGGAAGGTAATCCAGGTCAGGATCGTGGACTTTGCCGTCACGTCAGCGCCTGTTTTTGCGAATGCGGTCGATGGGAGCAACGTTAGAACCAGTGCTCCCAGCAGAAGGCTAATCAGATGAAATGAACGTTTTCGAAACATCGCGTAAGGACCCCAAAAAGATGATTAAACGATAAACGTGACGAGGATCAGGACTGTTGTGCCAACCACAGCAGCCATGATGTAGTTTTGAACCCGCCCGGTCTGGATGGTTCGGACCCGGCCTGCAATTACCCGGCAGCCACTGGCCATTCCGTTGACCATGCCATCCACGATCCGGACATCCAGCGAGCCGATGATCCAGGCGCATACTTTCATGATGAATGCGCTAAGATTTACGACACCGTCGACGATATTCTTGTCGACCCAGGCCACCGCGCGCATGAAGGCCAAGGCAGGGTTGGTGATGTACTTCGCATAGATCTCGTCAACGAAGTACTTATTCAACAGCAGATTGTGCAGTTTTTCTCCAAATAGCGCGCGCTCATTCTCTGGATCGCGATAGCGTCTACCGTAGAGTCGCCAGGCCGCGAAGATAGCGAGAAGCGCAAGCAGGACCGAACTGCCCATGAGAATAAATTCACCCGAATGGGAGTGGAACGCCGAGATCCCAGAAGCCTTCTTTGTTGTAATCTGCTTTTCGAGTTTTGCTTTTCGCCAGACCAGATAGCCACTCTGGGCTTTCCCCTGTTCGGTGGCCAGATCGAGTTTGGAAATCTTAGCGTCGAGGGACTTAACCTCTTTTTTGGCACCGGCATGCCCGTGGGCAACATCGGTTTTCCAGGTGGTATTCAGTTTGGCTTGTTCCGTCACCGGTTCCATCCAATCGTCAAGGAGGTTGGGTGCTCCGGTCCAGGCCGGTAGACCAAGATACCCGCCACCAATGGCCAAAACCGCCAGGATCACCAGGGGTATGGTCATGGACTTATGCTCGTGGGCGTGTTCGAGCGTATGTTCGTCGGCGCGTGGTTCATTAAAGAACACCTGGAATACCAGCCGGAACATGTAGAACGCTGTACAGGCAGCAGCGATAACACCGATGACCCAGAGTACTTCACCGGGGATCAGGAGGTTGTTCGTATCGTACGCACGCCACAAGATTTCATCTTTTGAAAAGAACCCGCTCAATCCCGGAATACCAGAGATGGCCAGGGTAGAGATCAAGAAGGTCCAGAAGGTGACAGGCAAAATCTTTCGCAGTCCCCCCATGTCCTTCATATCCTGACGATGATGCATGGCGTAGATGATGGAGCCAGATCCCAGGAACAGACAGGCTTTGAAGAATGCATGGGTCATCAGATGAAAGATGCCTGCACCAAAGGCGCCGACGCCAACGCCGAGGAACATATAGCCCAGTTGCGACACTGTGCTATAGGCCAGTACCCGTTTTATGTCGGTCTGAAATAAGCCGATCGTTGCGGCAAAGAGCGCGGTGGCTGCGCCCACACATGCGATGACGGTCATGGCTACCGTAGAGAGCGAAAACAGGAAGCTCAATCGTACGATCATGTACACACCGGCGGTAACCATCGTTGCCGCGTGAATCAATGCACTGACCGGGGTTGGGCCCGCCATGGCGTCGGGCAGCCAGACGTACAGAGGGATCTGGGCACTTTTGCCGGCGGCTCCAACGAACAGCAGAATACAACCGAGGTGAATTACCGGTACCCCCATGCTCTCCTTGGCCAGGAAGGCCGTAACGAAGGCATCGTTCTGGAACATGGTAGAGAGATCGGCGAAGCGTAGAATCGAGCCAGCGGTGTTGGTGGCCTCTGCGGCGTCCACGGCAGCCCAGAAGATCATGGCCATACCGATGATAAAGGCGAAGTCCCCGATGCGGTTGACCAGAAAGGCCTTCATGCCGGCCTGTGCTTTGGGAAGCTCCTGGTAGTAGTAGCCAATGAGCAGATAGGACGCGAGGCCGACACCTTCCCATCCAACGAACATAAGGAGAAAGGAATCACCGGTTACAAGAATAAGCATCATTCCCATGAACAGGTTCAGCCATGCGAAGTAACGCCAATAGGGTTTTTCGTCCTGCATATAGCCAGTAGAAAACACGTGAATGAGACTGCCTACACCGGATACAATGAGAAGCATCACGGAGGAGAGCTGGTCTACACGAAAGGCAATATTTGCCTTGATACTAGAACCCTCTCCGAGATCGAACCAGGGCCACAGATTTTGTTCGATGGGACCACCTGCTTTCACGTCCAGGAAGGCCTTAACGGAAATAAGAAACGTCGTGGCCGAGGCTGCGACGGCAATCCAATGGATGGGGCGCTTGCCATGCTTACTCTGGACCTTATATCCGAACAAGCCATTGATCAGAGCCCCCACGAAGGGCACAAGAGCCAGCAGGAAAAGGTAAGAAACGTTGGTAGGTGCAGATTGCATATAGTTCGGGGTTCAGATCCGACGCTCTAATCGCGCATTACGGCGACTTTGTCGACTTCGATGGTTTTGTAATAATTGTAAACGCCCATCACGATGGCCAGACTAACGGCGGCTTCAGCGGCGGCCATCGTAATAATGAAAATGGCAAAGATATGGCCCCCTATGAATCCCTCTGCTGTTGGGCTTTCCACGTAATGGCTGAACGCGATGAAGTTGATGGTCGCCGCGTTGAGGATGAGCTCCACGCCGAGAAGAATGCCGATGGCGTTCTTTCGTGTGACAACCGTGATGAACCCCAGGCAGAACAGGATTGAGGTCAAGACGAGGAAATGGGTGAGGCCGATCTCGAACATCAGGATTCCTCCCTTTGCGAGATTCGAGCGCCGATCTCACGCCGTGCGACCAGCGCGGCTCCCACAAGGACCACCAGCAGAATCACGGACGCAAACTCAAATGGGAGAAGGTACTCATTGAGAAATGCGTTCCCGATCTTGTGCACAGTCGGATCGGAATTCCGTACGGCCTGTATATTCCAGTTGTGATCCACGGCCGCGTAGATCAGGAAGCCCAATACGAGGAATGCGAAAGGCACGACAGTGCGTAGACCCATATGCGGATTGCTGCCGACTGATTTTTCGATGTTATGGGTCAACATCACGGCGAATAGAAATAGGACAGCAATGCCCCCGATATAGACGATCACCTGGGTGGCCGCGAGAAAGTCAGACTGCAGAAAAATGTATAAAGCGGCGGCTCCGATAAGTGTCCCCAGAAGCGCGAAGGCGCTGTAGACGATATTCTTCGAAAACGCCACGATCAGGGCCGACGCCACGATGATCGTAGCGATCGCATAAAAGGCTATGGCTGAAATTGGGATCGGCATTGATGTGCTCTTTAACGGTCGATTTCTGGTGCGATGATGTCGAGGGAAGCAATGAAGGCAATAACGTCCGCGATCATCATGCCGCGACTGATCTCTTCAATAATGCCCATAGCATTGAATGAGCCGGTTCGAAACCGTACTCGCCAGGCGTTCTTTCCGCCCGAGCCCATGACCCAACCCAACATCTCTCCACGGGCGCTTTCAATACGGCTGTAAGCATGAAGGCCTTCCTCCGGCTTAATCTTCTTGGGCATCTTGGCCATATGATGGCCGGTTGGTATTTTCAAGAGAGCCTGTCGCAGGATTGATATGGATTGCTGCATCTCACGGACACGAACGACAAATCGGTCGTAACAGTCACCGATTGTCCCCATCTCGCCCAGACCGAGAGGCACCTCAAACTCAAATTCCGGGTAGACTGAATAGGGTCGGTCTCTTCGCAGATCAAAGTCTACTCCGGAAGAGCGCAGATTCGGCCCAACCAGGCCATACGTTATGGCTTGCTGGGCGGTGATCGGTCCTACATTTGCCGAGCGCTCGATAAAAATCTGATTTCCGGTAACGAGTCGATTGAGTTCCGGGATCACCTTTTCAAAGTGATCGAGGTAATCCAGGAGCCGGTCGCGCCAGCCGTGCGGCAGGTCGTGTGATACGCCACCAATACGTTGGTAGTTGTAGGTGATCCGTTGGCCACAAAGCTCTTCGATGTAGGTGTTGATATGCTCGCGCTCGCGAAGCATATGCAAGAAAGGCGTAACCGCCCCGATATCCATCGCCATGGCCCCGAGGCCCAGAAGATGACTGGCTATCCGATTCAGCTCATCGGAGATAACGCGGAGGTACTCTGCCCGGCGCGGTAGCTCGATCTCAAGCAGCTCTTCGACCGCCAATGCATAGCAGTGGTTTGCAAACATGGCGGCAATGTAGTCCACCCGGTCCGTGTAGGGCATAAACCCATCATAGGTGCATTTTTCTCCGATGCTCTCGATAGCACGATGGAGAAATCCAACGTCGGGAATACAGCGGCGAATGACCTCGCCATCCGTTTTCAGGATGAATCGCAACACTCCATGCGTCGATGGGTGGTGCGGACCCATATTTAATGTCAGCTCGTTCCCTTCCTCGATGAGTTGGAATGAACTTCCGATCTGTTCCCCATGTTGATCTTGAAGCGTCATTATTCCACCTCCGGAGCCGAATCGCTCGACGGAGTAGACTCCGGGCTGGGAGCATTGCCCTCTGCCGTCGGTGGGTCCAAATCCGTGGTCAAACCCGGGGGAACCTCGCCGCCCATTTTATCGTGGAAGAACTTGAGCAGATCCATGGGTGTATCCCGGGTGGTGGAAATCCCCATAACAAACTCACCTTCCTTCCAGTCCTTTCGTAGGGGATGTCCCTCAAATTCGGTAGGAAGAAGAAGACGGGTCAAGCCGGGGTGGTTCTCGTAGATGATTCCGAGTAGATCGTAGGCTTCGCGCTCCATCCAGATGGCGGAGGCCCATAAGCTGGTCATGGACGGTACCCGGGGATCATCCCTCGGAATATCAACGCTAACGGAGAATTCATGCCGCTGTGCGTAGCTATATAGATGATATAGGGACCGAAGGTTGTCGCTTTCGGCCCCAGCAAGGCCCAAAAGATCGATACCAGTAACGCAGTTGAGGAAATCCATTGCGAGTTCTGGGTCGTCCCGGAGAAAACGCATTGTATCCACCAGGTTTTCTACAGAGACAAGGACACCGCCTCGTTTAGCTTTCTCGTCAACCTGTATACGGTCGGCTCCAAACTGTCCCTGGAGTTTTTCGGTAATCTGATTTGCGTTCATCATGCGTTTCAGCCTAAAGGATTGTTGGGGTCTCGGGGCTTTCGGTGCTCGTCTCGATACGATCGGTCCCGGTTTCAACCTTTGGAACAGCTTTCACCCAATTGATGTCACCTTTGATCCAGACATAGGCCAGCCCCAGGATCAGCAGCGAAACAAATACGCCGATCTCGACGAACGCAAAGCCACCATTGCCTGCGTTGACCCAGTCACTGTAGACAACTGCGACCGGAAACATGAAGGCGACTTCGACGTCGAAGATGACGAAGATGATGGCCAAGACATAAAATCGTGGGTTGAAATTGAACCACGCTGGCCCTATGGGTCGCTCCCCACATTCGTACGTCGTCATCTTGTCAGTTGTCGCAGGAGCCTGCGTTTGTAAGAACTTGGACATGGCCAGAGAAACCAGTACAAACCCGACAATCACGAGCAAAAAGACAAAGACACTTGTATAAAGGACGTCCATCGTATGCACACCGACCCGGAGAGCCACACTAGCCAGAGCATGATCCTATTGGCGGTCGGAATATAGTTTCAGTCGTCGATTGAGTCAACTGGAAAGGAATGGGCGTCCGTTACAAAAAAACATCCCCAAACAGGGCGTGGTAGGTACTTTTGATTGACATTCGAGGGGCAGAACAATATAAGTGCGCGCGAAATTGTAAAAATGACTTAAGAACGAGAAGAAAAAGCCCCTCTTCAATAAGAACGGGTGCAGGAGGCAAGGCCAATGGCCCTATCCGCAAATGAGACAAGCGTTATCTTGAAGGAGCATCGGCGTCACGATAGTGATACCGGTTCGCCTGAGGTGCAGGCAGCTCTGTTGACCGAGCGAATCAATGGTCTAACGGAGCATCTCAAAGCAAATAAGAAAGACTACCAGTGTGAGCGAGGACTTCTTCGCATGGTCAGTCAACGCCGCCATCTTCTCGATTACCTTCGACGCGAGGATATCGATAGTTACCGTGATTTGATCGGTAAGCTCGGCCTCCGAAAATAAGAAACAACGCATTAACGCAGTTGTAATGAAGGATATTAAGGCACACGCCGTGGTGTTGGAAACCGTATATGAATACGGGTCTGGACCCGCGGAATAAAGGAGATTAAATCATGCATGTAGTGCAGACGGCCGTTGTTGGCCGAGAAGAATTTACATTTGATACAGGAAAGTTGGCGAAACAGGCCCATGGGTCTGTCTATGTCGCTGTTGGTGATACTCGCGTTCTTGTGACGGCCTGCCGTTCCAATAGTCCGCGTTCCGGAGTGGATTTTCTGCCACTGTCCTGTGATTACATTGAGAAAGGGTATGCAGCCGGGCGAATTCCAGGCTCGTATTTCCGACGAGAGGGCCGTCCGAGTACTTCGGAAGTCCTGGTTGCGCGGCTTATCGACCGTCCAATTCGCCCACTGTTTCCGGATGGGTTCCGGAATGAGCTTCAGGTGATTGCGAACGTTCTTTCAGCGGATAACGTAACGGATCCCGCAATTATGGCTATTAATGGTGCATCGGCCGCCTTATGCGTGTCGGACATTCCATTCGATGGCCCGATTGCCGCCGTTCGTGTTGGCCGGGTAGATGGGGAGTTGATCGTTAATCCGACAGCTACCGAGCGAGAACAAGGTGAACTCGACCTCATCGTTGCGGTGGGCTTGAACGGTATTGTCATGGTCGAAGGTGATGCGAAGTTCATTCCCGAAGCCGTGATTGTAGAAGCTCTATTATTCGCGGAATCTTCCTGCCAGGCACTATTGGATGCCCAGAAGGAGCTGATGGCGAAGGTCGGTAAGGCCAAGATGGAGGTAACGCTTCCTGAGAAGGATGCGGACCTCTACAGCAAGGTCGAAGCCGCTGTTGCCGCTCCTCTGCAAGATGCGATTCGTATTTCGGAGAAGATGAGCCGTTACTCCACCCTTGATGCGATCAAGGCGGATGTCTGTGAAAAGCTGGCAAACGAAGAAGGAGATAATAAGGCTGAGATTTCTGAGTACTATGGTGCCATCAAGAAGAAAGCGGTTCGGACCATGATTCTCGATGAGAAGGTTCGTATCGATGGTCGTGATTATACCACCGTTCGAAATATCGATACCGAGGTTGGTATTCTGCCACGGGCTCACGGTTCTGCCCTGTTTACTCGTGGTGAAACCCAGTCGATCTGCACGGTTACGTTGGGAACATCGTATGATGAGCAGCGGGTCGAGACTCTGGCGGGTCAGATACAGAAGCGCTTTATGCTTCACTATAATTTCCTGCCATTCTGCGTAGGCGAGGCTCGCTTCCTCCGAGGAACATCGCGTCGAGAACTGGGTCATGGAATGTTGGCCGAACGAGGCCTTCTTTCTGCGGTTGACATGGAAGAGTTCCCATACGTTCTTCGTGTTGTTTCGGAAATCCTCGAATCAAACGGTTCGTCTTCTATGGCGACGGTCTGTGGCGGATCGATGGCCATGATGCAAGCCGGTGTACCGGTTCGATGTGCGGTGGCTGGGATTGCAATGGGTCTCATCAAGGAAGACGACAGTCTTGCGATTCTTACTGATATTCTTGGGGACGAGGACCATCTCGGCGACATGGATTTCAAGGTTATCGGTAATAGCGATGGAATCAGTGGTCTTCAGATGGATATCAAGATCGATGGTTTGAACCGAGAGGTTCTTACTACGGCTTTGGAGCAGGCGCGTGTAGCGCGCTTGCACATCCTTGGTGAGATGGCCAAGACGATTTCGGTATCGGCCGATGATATTTCCCCATTTGCGCCTCGCATTTACACGCTTCTGATTAATGAGAGTCGGATCCGTGATTTGATTGGCCCTGGTGGAAAGAACATTCGTCAGATTCAAGCCGACACCGATACCAAGATTGAGGTCGAAGATGACGGTACCGTTCGTGTAGCAGCTTCCAATTCCGAGCAAGCGGAAGCAGCGGTGCAAATGGTTAAGAACTTTACGGCTGAACCCGAGATCGGCGAGTCCTATATGGGCCGTGTCGTCAAGGTTGTCGACTTTGGAGCCTTCGTTAACATTCTGCCCGGAAAGGATGGTCTGGTTCATATCTCTGAGCTGGCCAACCGACGTGTAGAAAAAGTTGAAGATGTCTTGCGCGAGGGCGATGAAGTTCTTGTAAAGGTCATTGGGCTTGATCGCGGCAAGGTGAAACTTAGCCGTAAAGCGGCCATTGCAGATCAGGAAGAAGCAGCCGCGGCGCCAGAAGCAGCTCCCGAAGAAGCTGCGCCAGAAATGGTCTAATGGCGATATTTCACGGATTGCGTAGCTTGTCCCTCGGCCTGATTTCCATGTCGGATGATGGTTTGGGGGATAACGCTACGGTTTCCGTGCCTGTTCGTTGGGTGTGTTCTGATCCTGTCGACCTTGAACTTCCCAGTTACGCAACGTCTGGTTCTGCCGGTATGGACCTTCGGGCCTGTCTCCCTCTGGAAGGCCGGCCATGGAGTCTGGCACCGGGTGAAAGGAAGGCGGTTCCGACAGGATTGGCGATAGCTGTGCCTACCAATTATGAGGCACAGATAAGGCCACGTTCGGGCTTGGCGTTACGGGCTGGAGTTACCTGTCTCAATACGCCGGGTACCATCGACAGTGATTACCGGGGTGAGATCCGTGTGATTCTGGCCAATCTGGGGCAAGAAGCCTTTACTATCAACCATGGTGATCGTATCGCCCAGTTGGTTCTTTCACCGATAGTCCAGGCCGTTCTGGTTCCTGTGGACCAACTCGACAAGACGAACCGCGGGAGTGGAGGATTTGGAAGTACCGGCGTCGAGTAGTATCAATACCTATCTATCTTTCGGATCTCCGTAATGAACGATCTTGAACGGCGTGTGCGCCAGCTACTCGATCCCTACACAGGTACTGGCCGTTCTCCTCGTGAGCTCCTCCAGCATGTGTATCGTCGCCTGGTGGACCGACTCTTCTTTGGCGATTTCCATGTAACCGAACATTCCCAGCTGATCGGAGGCCGGGAGATAGCACAGATCGTAGCAACGAAGGCGGGGCGGGTAATCGGCCCCGGATTGTTATGTAGCACGCGAATGGATGATCCGCGTCGATTGGATCATGCTCTTCCCTGGAACGATGATGCGGATATGCATGGTAGTGTATGGTCTCTTCTCGTTTTCCTTACGCAGTTGGATGTCCTGGCCAGTACGTCCGTAGATCGCTTTGTCCGACCGGTCTCGTTACTGCTCACATCGGGGCCGGCCTGGTTCGAACACGAAGCGATCTTCGACTCCTTAACCAGCCGTTCCGGCACACCAGAATGGGCATTGGTCAGTTCGCCTACGCGTGGCAGCATGGCGGGAGAAACCAAGGGGGCAATCTCTATTCGGGTATGGCCGAGTGATGGGATGAAATCCCGACTGAGGCCTCGTCTGGCTGGTCAGGAGGTTGTGCGGGCCGAGGTGGCCGCCGCCGCCCGGGACCTGCTGGATCCAGATGGGCTGTTGGTCGGTTTATTACAGACCGCAGATATTTCCCTGCATGATATGGTATTCCCTCAAGGGGGATCTTGTTCGATGGTTTTGGCCGGCGTGGACCTCAGCGCAAAGGTGCCGTGGGCATTGACCCCTGTTCCCGATGGAACGGCAGTCGGTTGCGATCTCCGAGAGCTTCTTTTAACGCTGCAGAACGGCATTACCGGTCTGGCTGAAGCTTCCCTGGATGGACGAGTCTGTATGGTTCGCCCTTCGGACGATATTGTTGAAATCGAGCTTTCGGTGAAGTTTACGCACGCCCCTGAAGATGTGATGGAGACCATCGTCGATATTCTGACCCGGGACGAGATGTTTCACGTCGCCTTTGAGGGAGTTGTACCACCATATACCCCGACAACCGGCGGAGCCTTATATCGGTGTCTCGACGCCCTTGAGTGCGAGACTGCGGAACAGAAACCGATGATAACGGAAGCCGGCATCTTCGCGGCTCAAGGCATCGAATCGTTTGTTCTGGGGCCGGGAACCGAGGCGAATGGCGGGAACGTCAGGGTAAATACAACCCAGCTTGATGCATACGGCCAGTTCTTCGAAGAACTCGTCGAGCGCCTGGTTCTTGATAGTCCGAAGAGCTGAAGATCAGTAATCTTCTCTTTCCTGCATCAGCGCGTCGATTTTTCGCTTCGGGATATCCTTTGTAAGGATGGAATGAAGCTCTTCTTCAATCTTTTCCTCGTCGGAATCCTTTGCGACCGTGAGTTCTTTGATCAACAGATGCCGAGCCATATCGAGCATCTTTCGTTCTCCAAAACTCAAAGGCTTGTCATATTTTAAGCGGTACAGGTCACGCATGACCTCGGCTACATCCATGACACAGCCGGTCTTGATCTTCTCTACGTATTGGCGATAACGCCGATTCCATGTCTGGTGGGTATTACGGCGAGGTCGTTGTCGAAGGACACCATAGACCTTTTCGACCTCGGCATCGTCAATAACCTCACGTAGTCCGACAGACTGCACTTTACTGGTAGGAACCATGATTTTACGATTGGTGCCAAGAACACGTAATACGTATACCAGATGTTTGGTTCCTGCCACGTCCTGATTCTCGATGCCACACACTTCCGTTACGCCTTGCGCCGGATATACCGCTTTATCTCCAACCTTGAAGACATTATGCATTGATTCTCTCAGAACGTTGGTTTGTGCCATTATGGATCCTCACATTGGAAGGTGCGAAACAATAGCTTATTTTTTGCCAAAAAACAAGGGGCAAAATCGTATCCCCTAGTGTTTACAAGGGGTTGGGGGTGTGGATGTGTTTTTGGGTTTCAACCGTTTTAATTTGTGAATTGATGCGGGTATAGAGGTTGGACGAATCGAATCGGATTTAGTCCGTGTATCTAAGATGCTAGATAACTCCTTCTGGGAACCGCGCGGCCTCCACTCCTATTCCCCGTGCCCGGTTGGACGGCGGACCATCTTGGAGTCGAGACATCATAGCATATTTTTCTCTCGATGGCTCCATGTATGCTTGCTAGTTCGTTGGGCATATTCGGGTTTCTTATGCGCGCAGGACGCAAATCAGGCTGATTCGATGCCGCAACGCAGGTGTCGGTAATCAATCCCAAAAGTTCTTCGACCTTTGACAGTTTGGTATGTGCCTGCTAGATGGGCCGACAGAATAGAGTCCCAGTTATGGAACACGTAGTGCCAGTTAATTTTGCAATACGCGAAGTTGTACGGCCCGTGATGGTCTGGATGTTGATTGGAATCGGCATCGTAAGCGCCTGCGGGACCGGAAAGAGTTCGCTTCAAACGCAGGGCAAGCCCCAGCCGTGGTTGGGTATGTCCGGAGATCAGGCAACGAAGGCCTATAGCCTGTTTCGTAGCAGCGTGCGCGCTCTTCGGGCTGGAAACCACGATGTGGCCCGTATCCGTCTGGCTGAGCTTGAGCCATTCCTGGCGAAATGTAGTGCAGCGCCCTCCACATGTGAAAAGGCCCGTTCCTACCACGGCGATGCGGTGAAGGCGGCGGACAAGAAGGATCATACGGCGGCTTTGGATAACCTTGAGTTTCTGCGGCGAATAGCTGCGCAAAGGCGGGTCGACACGAAGGCGCGTGGAAAGACGGCCAGAGATCAATATTTCCGTGGAATGAAGTATCTGGTTGCAGGAAACTACGACGATGCAGCGTTGACCTTCCAAAGGCTGGTCCGGTTGCCTTTGTACATGACCTACGCGCAGCTAGGTAAGCTGCGGTTGGCCGATACGCGATATCACCAGGAGCGCTATCTGGAAGCCTTTGAGATCTATGGTGAGTACATCTCACTATTTCCACAAGATGCAAACGTGGCGTACGCGCGATTCATGGCGGCCCGATGTCTGGTATCGCGTATGCCCGACGACATAAGCTATATCTCACCGGCCGAACGTCTGGATCCGTCACGTGGGTTACAAGCACGGGATTATCTCCAGGCTTCAATCCGTCAAGCGCCGGAGAGCCCTTATGTAGCTGAGACCGTTCAACTTCTTCGGAAGGTGCGGTACCGGCTATATAGACATCATGTCAATGTTGCGCAGTTCTATGCTCGGCGCAATCAGGCGGCCGCCGAACTGGGACGGCGAATGGAAATGGCCTTTGGGTTTCCTGAATGGGGAGCGACACGGGCCAACTTTTCGCGAATGCTGTTGTTGGCAAAACGTACCAAATCATTAAAGCGGCTGGAGCAGATCAAGCAAGGGATTGCCATACGGTTTCCGAGTCTTCTCAAACCGGACACGGTGGGTTCTGCTCCCACAAAACCAGGAACAACGGAATCTCCAATAAGGTAGAAAAATGAAAACCTCCCCAAAACACACAGTGCTAGATAATTTTGGATCCCGCCAAAAGCTTGTCCAGGAGATCATCGGTCTGCTAGCCGACGATAAAGACTCTGCGACAGAGTCCCGGTTAAACGGTGCCAAGAACAGCCAGCTGCTGCGTATTCACAGTGTTCTGACTACTGTGAAGGATCAGTTCGGGAACAAGAAGAATCTTGTGAATGCGATTGCTGAAAAGAAGTTTCAGGGACGCAAGCCCACACTAGGCTATACCGAGAAACTGGAGAGCTACAGTCAGAAACGACTGTATGATCTCTATACGCAGATCAACGGTAAGTCGTCCTGAGTTCAGCAGGCATCTACCGCCCGTTCGGATGTCTAGTCGTCGTTAATTGTTCCGTTAGCCAAGGCTTCCAGGTCGCGTAAACTGGAGGCTTTCTCTTTTGCGCCGATCGTAACGCGGACTCGCGCGGGGCGAACCAAGCGTGTTCCAATGCGATAGCCAATCTGGACGACATCAAGGACTGTTCCGGAAGGGTGCTCGTCCGACGGGACGGACTCTGAAGCCTCGTGGACCTGCGGGTCAAAGGGTAAGCCTACCGGATTCAAGGTCTCGACTCCGACGAGCTGAAAGGCCTGTTTGAGTTGCTCTGCTGTCATGGTCAGCCCGATGTGGAGATCTTTCAGGTCCGGGTGTGTCTCCACCATCATCTGACCATTACGGATCGCCAGAAACAATGTGTCGAGTGCGGGCAGAATATTTTTTAATAGCGTGGCTGTAAGCTCGGCTCGGAGGTGTTGACGTTGTTCATCCGCGCGTCGTTTGGATCGCTCTATATCCACCTGGAAGATCCGGAGGCGTTCATTCAAGACGTCCACCTGGCCGCGTAGAAAAGACAGCTCTTCGTCGCTGGCATGGTCGTGGATGATGGGCAGTGGTTGTGTCGGGATGCGGCCGGTTGGCATCTTCGGATCTTTACGATCCTTTTTTGACACCGCCCTTTCAGCTTCTTCCATAAGTTGGGCGAGGGCTGAATTGAGGTCCGCTTGATTTTCGAAGAGAACGGCTGGAACACCATCGGCGCTCAGTGCTTCGGTCTCCGTGGATCCGTTCGCGTGGATCTCAAGTGCTATTACCTCGTCACCATCTGAATCAACATTTTCCGCGGTCGAATCATTGGTGTCGGGCTCCGGCGTTTCTTTTATCTTTTTTCCCAAGGGCAAGGCCCAATGTTTGGGTCATACTGATCGTTGGCACGACCAGTACGGCGACTATGCCCGAAACAGGAAACCCAGTCAAAGCATATAGCACCCCGGAGGAAGGCCCGTACGGCACGGGGGCGAGGGTTCATCAGCGTGATAATGTCACAGCCAGACCGAAGTGGTCACTTAAGCTGGTTGTCAGCTCATCCACTTCAGTAGTCAGCGTATAGGCCTGATCCATGATGCGAGCACTTTCATAGTCATATTTCGCCACAATATTGGCGTTAAGGAGCACGTGATCGATCACATGGTCCGAACCCGCGTCCGATAGGATTTCGTTCTCCTGGCCGCACCAGGTACATACGGTGGTATTGGCCGAGGTCCAACCGGCATCTACAATGTGTTGGAAGTTTGCTTTCACTTCGCCGACCAGGCCGCTGTCTGGATCATCCGGTCCACAATTCAGGTCCCCCAGAATAAAGTCAGGTGTCCCGATAGTTCCGAAGGTGTTGTCTTCGCCAAGGTCCAGAGCTAATAACTGGTCAATCTGGCCGGCTTGTTCGGCCGTGTAATAGCATCGGTGGATACAACTGGTTGGATCTTCCAGGTCCGCACAAGCGGCCTCACAATCCGATGTTACGGTATCGTTTTCTGTCATGAAGCCCAGGTAGGGGATGGAACTAAAGACGGCCGTAAGATGCGTGCAGACCGCCGTGACCGGTTCACCATCCGAATTGATCCAGGTCCCGGTCAGATAGGAGCGCCATACAAGATAGGCGGCCATATCGCCCTCGCCGAATAGGATTTCTGACTCCGATATGTCGGGTTTGATGGCCAGGACCAACCCGTTATGTCCACCATTCGACCAACTGGATGCCTCTTCATTTTCCAGGCAGTTGGCCAGCATCTCGTCCAGGGTTCGAGTGAGATCGTTTGTGAGGCATCCAAGACAGTCATTACCCAGGAGCGCCATCTCAGGCCCACAGTTGTCGACCGCGCACCCCACCATATCGTCGGACTCTTCACAGCCAAATTCTGCGACGCAATCGATCATCGGTTGGCTAGCTTCCACGGTACAGCCACCACCCGGGGTTCCAACTGTATGGTAGATATGGACGGTGTAACCCTTGGTTTCAAGTATATCTTGGACCGCGGCACGGTCGTCTTCGGTCCAAACCTCTTGCAAGCAGAGGACATCGATACCATCCAGATTTGCCAACTCGTTCAATATGAGGGGTTGGCGTTCCTCGGCGTAGTCCACGAACCCGTACGCCAAACCAACATTCCAGGTAGCCATGGTAAGCGTTTCGGTGGGAGGTGAGCTGGTATCGCTGGTATCGTCTGTGCTCTCTGTTCCACCAGAACAGGCCCAGCACAACAGAGTCAGGCCCAGAATGAATCGTAGATGGTACCGCATGATTATGTCTCCACCGGAAGTTGGATCGAGTAGAGGACACAAATAGCGACTGCACCGACCAGAGTAAAGGTCTCTAATCCTTCAGGTCTTGGAGAACAACCCGGTTTCGCCCCAGCTTCTTGGCTAGCAATAGACATTTGTCGGCGGCCTGGATCAACCCTTCCGGAGTCTTTATTTCTTTCCTATGTTGTGCCACCCCAATGCTCACAGTGAGCGGGATTTGCGATCCTTCGAACGTGAATTTGTAGGATTCGACATATGCTCGAATGATCTCGGCATATCTTGCGGCGCCGTTGAGGGTGCTTTCGGGCATGACGACACTGAATTCCTCACCACCGTATCGTGCGAAACATTCATCTTTTCGAATGCGGGGTTTCAACAGAGAGGCCAAAGCGGTCAGGGTATGGTCGCCTGCTACATGACCAAATTGATCATTGATCTGTTTGAATCGATCGATGTCGATCATCATCAGGCACAGGGGGCGGTCATACCGTGCGGCACGAGCGAATTCTCGTTCTAGAAAGGCATCAAATGCTCGTTTGTTGGGGATTTGTGTCAGTCCATCTTCAATGGCTAACCGGTAGATCTCCTCATGGTAGATACTTTCGATATTATCGCCAGCGAGGTACTTGAATATGACGTCTCCAATCTTGATGTAGTCTCCCGATTGTAGCCCTTTTTTCTTGTCCAGAACGCCATTGATGTAGACCCCATTTGTGCTTCCGAGATCTTCTACGAAACGTTGCCCCCGTGATCCCGTCAGGCCCGCATGCTGTCGTGAAACGGTACTGTGCTCGACAACGATCGTACACTTCTTGCCCCGTCCTATGGTGGTTTCGTCTTGCCCAAGGATGAAGCGTTTTCCGATAGGCCCTCCGTAGATGCAGACCAGACAATCTTCGCCAGTTGGACGAACCAATGCGTCTGACGAACGCATCACGACCGTGGATTCATGGTCGGACAAAATGTCCGCGCCTCCGGGTGGAGGAGCAAATCGATTGGAACTCATAGAGCCTATAGTAGCCGATTTTTCTGGTTCGAGCGTCTTTGTTTACTCTAACCGGTTCGTCAGGTCTGTGCGCCCCTGAGCGTCACGACAACGTGGGCATGTTCTCCGTCGGCTTTGGGCTCCGTATGTACACCGCCGCCGGCGCGTTCTGCCATGGCGCGTACAAGTGCCAGTCCAATTCCGGTTCGAAGCTCATTATCACGACTTCCGCGGTAGAAGGGGCGAAATAAGCGATCTCCGGATGGTGGGATGAGCCCTGGTCCGTCATCCTCCACTCGCAGTTCTACCGATCCGGAGTCGGAGGACGGAGAGAAACGTAGCCGAATATTGCCGGCCTCTGGGGGCTGAAATTCCATCGCATTGGCGAGGAGCTCGACAAGGATTGTATGTAGAAATCTACGTGGAATTTCCAACTGGTCGGCGCCTTCCACGGAGAGCTTATGGGTCGAATTGTCCGCTCGGGTCTGGGCCTGTTCGAACGCTTCGCCAACGATCATCATGACGTCATTGGCGTCGAGTGACTCCATCTCTACGGGATGGAGCCATACACGTGCGTAGCGCGTGATATCTTTCAGCAGACGTTGGAGACGTTCTCCTGAAATATGGATCCGACTCAGAAAGTCCTGTGTGGATTCTTCGTCTGTTACCCGTTTACTTTTCAAGAACTCGGCAAAGAACGACATATTTCGGGCGGGCTCGCTCAGATCATGATGAACCACGGATACGTATTCTTGGAGTCGTTCTCCGATGGTTTCCCAGACCGTTAACGAAGTTGTTGTTTCAGCAAGGAGCGTTACCAGGTTTCGTAGACCCACCGGGATCCCGGTTGTGGGATCGGGATGGCAATATATGATCGACGAATCCGTACCGACGGATCCGACCACGATATGGGGGATGCCAGCTTCGCGTGTAGGCAGGTCGTCAGCGGATTCGGCTACGCGCATGGATATACGGCTTTCCGGAGGGACTTTGTCGGCTGCATATACCTGGACGCCGGCCTGATCGTCGAAGGCGACCTGTAAGGCCATGCGGAAGTCATTGGAACCGTGGACCACCAACGTCATCAAGATGCCACCCAGCGCTGTTCGTCGATGGTTAGCCTAGGAGATGTATCACCCACATGCAACCCTTTCGAGATTGGGTCGTTATTCTTCGCTGGAATCCATCGCTTGAAGAGTCTCTCGAAGAAGTTGAGATGCCCTCTGGGGATCCGCCTTTCCTTTGGTTTGTCGCATCAGTTGTCCCATAAGGAAGCCCATAACTTTTGTTTTTCCGGCCAGAAACTGGGCGGTTTCATCTGGGAATTGTGTCGTAATCTCCGCACAGATCCGCCGGAGATCTGTGTCGTCAGAGATCACACCACCGATCTGTTCGACCGCTACGTCGGGGTCGATATTCTCACGCCACATCTTGTCGAAGATGTCCTTGGCCATCTTGCCCGTTATGCGCCCTTCGCTCTGGTGGATCAGCAACCGGGCGATCTTCGCAGCTGGTACCGGGCATTCGGATATGGCCAGCTTGTCTCCAGATAATCGCCCAAGGACCTCGGTCTGCACCCACTTGCTGGCCGCCACGGCCTCGGATCCCGCTGCAACAATCTCTTCAAAGAACATGGCCAGGTCTTTCTCGTCTGTCAGGACCCCGATGTCATAGGGCCGGAGCTCATATCGTTCTTTGAATCGGTTTCGAACGTCTTCCGGAAGGGGCGGTAGTGCCGATCGGGCCTCTTCGATGGTGTCTGGATCCAGGCGAAGGGGAAGCAGGTCCGGGTCCGGGAAATAGCGGTAATCGGCACTCTCTTCCTTGCTGCGCATCGATTGGGTGTGCCCTGCATCCGCGTCGAAGAGCCGCGTTTCCAGTACCACGGCCTCTCCTGATTCAAGGGCGCGTGCCTGGCGTCGGATTTCGTAACCCAGGGCACGTCCAACGTTGCGAAAGGAGTTGATGTTCTTGACTTCGACTCGTGTGCCCAGTGGTTTGGTTCCACTTGGACGAATGGAAACGTTGGCATCGCAGCGGAACGATCCTTCCTCTAGATTTCCGTCGCATACATCCAGATAACGCAGAATGTTGCGAAGTTCTTTCAGGTAGGCCATCGCCTCCTCGGCAGAATGGAGGTCGGGGCGGCCGACGATCTCCACCAGAGGAACACCGGTTCGATTGAAATCCACCTGGCTCAAGCCGGTTTGGGCGTCGTGTAGATTTTTCCCGGCGTCTTCTTCCATGTGGACACGTTCGATCCCCGCTCGGAATGTTCGTTCGGGTAGTACGATTTCGAGCCAACCATCGGTACATATCGGTTTGTCGAATTGGCTGATCTGGTATCCCTTCGGGAGGTCTGGGTAGAAGTAGTTCTTTCGAGCGAAGATACTCTCCGTTGTTACGGTACAGTGGAGCCCCAGTCCTGTGGACATGGCCATGCGCACGACGGACCGATTGAGTACCGGCAATGTCCCGGGATGACCCAGGCAGACTGGACATACATGTGTATTGGGTTCGGCCCCGAAGTCCGTGGGACAGCCACAGAAGATCTTAGTTTTTGTCTTCAGCTGTGCGTGGACTTCCAGCCCGATAACCGGTTCCCATCGTTCGAGGATGGATTCCATTGCGTAGCGTGACATCAGGGCCCCTCCGTCACCAGCCCCTGAACGGGGGCCGGGGGACAGTAGCCGCCGGTCTGTACTTCACAGGCTCGTGCGACTCGCAGCAGCATGGGCTCTTGCAGGTGGTTGCAGATAAACTGAACCCCTACGGGCAGTCCTTTGGCGTCTAGCCCGGCCGGAACACTTACGGCGCAGACCCGGGCCAGATTGCAGGCGATGGTGTAGATGTCTGCCAGGTACATCTGAAGCGGATCGGATGTACGCTCCCCTTGCGCAAAGGGAGCCACCGGGCTGGTGGGTAGGCATAGGGCATCGCAATGTTCAAATGCCCGTTGGAAATCGCGACCAATCAAGGTGCGTATCCGCTGCGCCTTCACGTAGAATGCATCATAATAGCCGGCAGAAAGAACATAGGTTCCAAGTAGAATGCGCCGCTTTACTTCCGGACCAAATCCTTCGGATCGGGTCTGGTTATACATGTCGACCAGGTCGACTTTTCTTGCATTGCCCATGTTGGCTCGTTGGCCGTAACGAACGCCGTCGTACCGAGCCAGGTTGCTGGAAGCTTCGGCGGTTGCGGTGAGATAGTACGCAGCGATGGCATGTGGCAGGCTGGGCAGTGATACCTTCACCAGTTCGGCACCGGCCGCTTCGAGTTGGTTGGCAGTTTCAAGGACGCGTTCGGCGATGTCGGGAGCAAGCCCATCTGGCTCAAACGCCTCTTTGACCAGTCCAATACGAAGCCCCTTGGGTCCGCCCTCAAGGTCCGATAGAAGATCAGGCATCGGGACGGTCCGGCATGTACTGTCCCGGGGATCAGGGCCACCGATCACCTGGAGAACGTGGGCGGCGTCCCGTACGTTGCGGGTAATAGGCCCGATCTGATCGAGGCTGCTGGCAAAAGCAATACTCCCGAATCGGCTCACACGACCGTAGGTCGGCTTCACCCCTACGACCCCGCAAAAGGCCGCGGGTTGGCGAATCGACCCACCGGTATCAGTTCCGAGGCTCGCAAAACCGGCCCCGGCCGCGACGGCCGCGGCCGAGCCACCCGATGAGCCGCCTGGGACGCGGCTGAAATCATAGGGATTGCTGGTTGCACCATACGCCGAGTACTCGGTGGACGAGCCCATTGCGAATTCGTCCTGGTTGTTCTTGCCAATGATAATGGCACCGGCCGCCTTCAGTCGTTGGACGACGGTGGCGTCGTAGGGAGGAATATAACCTTGCAGTATTTTTGATCCGGCTGTGGTCTCGAGTCCTTTGGTGATGATCTGGTCTTTGATGGAGATCGGGATCCCGTCGAGTAGTCCCAATGATGCGTTCGCCTCCCGGCGGCGGTCAGCCTCTTCTGCTGTCTTGAGGGCATCGGACCGATTCAATCGGATGAAGGCGTGAATATCGGGTTCAATAGCTTCGATGTGATCGAATACAGCCCTGGTCAAGTCCAGACTCGTAATCGAGCCATCTGCCAGAGCGGTACCGACTTCGTCGATAGTGCCGAACAGAACGCTGGTCGAAGAGGTGGTCATCACACCACCCTGGGTACGATGAAGAAGCAACCATCGTCGTCCGGAGCGTTCTTTAAGGCATCGACCTGCGTCAGGGAATCTTCCGGTACATCGTCCCGTTGCGGTAGGCTTTCGGACTCTTCGTAGAAGTCGGGATCGATCGTGTCCAGGTCAAGGGAGTCCAGCCGAGCGACATAGTCGAGAACTGTGCCCAGTTCACGCGTCATCTGCTCCACTTCCGCTGCGGTTAGTTGCAGGCGCGCCAGCTTCGCTACGTGTTCGACGTCTTTCCGGGAAATCGGCATGGAGTCCTCTGGAAATTGCGAGGTCGAAAACTATGGACCTACCCCAATGATGTCAACCATCAGATGTACAGAGCATGAATCAGGCCCGTTTCAAGATCAGGCGTCTTGACCAGAGGTCGACTTGTGAGATGCGGAGGTCAAGGCGCTGGCCGAGAGAAACATTCTTTGATGCAGACCAGAATGTGCGAAAGCCTGTGTCGAGCAGAAATAGTTCTACTCTCCGATGCTGGCATGCGATGACTTCCGCACGAACGGTTCGCCCGGTTCGCTCCTGATAATAGCGAAGAATCCAATATTTGTGCGCATCAAACATGATGCGCTGGTTGGTTTTCCTTGCCGCTTCCAGTCCAGCCATATGTTGCTGAAGTTCCGAGCTGGAAAGGAGCGGCTTCCCCTCGTTGAGGAAAGACTTCAGCTGCAATTGTAGTAGATAGTCTGCCGCGCGTCGGATGGGACTTGTTGCCTGCACATAGGACGGTACGCCAAGCCCATTATGTCCGCCGGGATGTATCGATGCTTTCGCAGGGCGAAGTTGACGGAAGCGTTCGAAGATCTCGGCGTGGTCTGAAGGTGGA
>Ga0310121_10000623_pt1 | contig 38299 bp, 39 predicted proteins | sample CB27_Tmax_986_MG_FD_203504 | JGI IMG/M metagenome (GOLD analysis project Ga0310121, IMG submission 203504) | Marine microbial communities from Western Arctic Ocean, Canada - CB27_Tmax_986 | ecosystem: Environmental > Aquatic > Marine > Oceanic | place: Canada: Western Arctic Ocean | collected...
TTCGGCGTCTTGCCTCTCTTATCGCTTTGTTTCCCTCCTTTCCAAACGCCTCACCGTTTGTCGAACATGGTTTGACTTAGTTCGAGCCACTGCGGCTCATCGCACTCTTTATGGGTCCAGATCTTGTTCTCCCGGGTGAAGACATGGCCATGTACCTCGTTCTACCACCGCGGTGATCGGATCGACGATCACCGCGCCAACAAGGAGAGTGTCCCTTGAGATGTCCACACTGCTTCCGAAACGGCCCTGGGGCGCGGGCACCGGGGCAGGAGATTTTGCTGCTGCTCCCAGGTGGTTCCTGCTCTGATGAACACAAAGGAGGCACCTGCGAAACTAGTGTTCGGCTGGCTTTCCAGAAGCGCTCCGACTACTGCCGTCCCCTCGTTCAGGGAGACGGAATTCCAAAAATTGCTCGAGGCGGGGTTGGCACAAGCCCAGGAAGACGTAATTCCCACACGGTGCCGTTGCGTTCGAAAACAAAAACGGAACCCCCGCCGCCGTCCTTCTGAGCTCCCACCAGGATCGTGTCCTTTTCGAGGGCTACAGCACCGCCAAACCTTGCGTCGACCGTGACGTTGTCCGATGAAAGTCTCTGCTGTGGCGACCAGTCAGAGTCGTTGCGGACAAAGACGTGGGTCGCGCCGGAATCCCCCTCTCTATGAGCCCCAACGATTAGGGTATCTCCGTGAATCGATACGGAGGTTCCAAAGTTGGCACCGGCCAGCGGTTCATCGGGAAGAAGCCTTTTCTGCTCCGTCTAGGCGGTCCCGATCCTGAAGAAGACGTACGCCGCCCCGGCGCTTAGAAGGCCATTGACCGTCTCATTTGGAGCGCCAAGAACCGCCGTATCTGCATGAATGGAGACTGAGAATCCGACCGAACCGGGTCCCCCATTTGGCTTCAGCTTTTGCTGCTGTTCCCATAGAGTTCCCTTGCGAACGAAAGAGTAGGCCGCATTGGCTCCTGGTGCTCCGAGAATCAGCGTCTCCCGGTCAACTGCGGCCGACGCACCGAATAAGGCATTCTGCACCGAGTCGTCAGCCAGGAGCTGCGCCTCGTCTACCACTACCGGCGCGGCAAGACAGGGTATACCAGGCGAGAAGAGCATGGAAGCAGTGAACAAGCGGAGAAACCACATTATGGGACAGTCCTCGCTTAAGCTAGAGACGGCTGCACTACTCGCGTCGACGCTGTGTCGGTACCGTTTCGATTCTCAAAAGCCTCAGAGGGTGCTCTGGACCTGCTCCTGCTGAGCTGCCGGCGGTCGGGAGGTCAGGACGCTGAGGATCCAACCGACTAGAACTGTAATGGTGCACCCCAGAGGCGACCACCACCAAAAGGTCATCTCAGTCGCGAAAGCGAGGTAGGCCGTTATGGACCAACCTGCCAAGGCCCCTGACAAGCAGGGCAGGTCTCGGGTTTTTCGGGTAAAGAGGGCCAGTAGAAAAATGCCCAGAAGGGGGCCCGTAAAGAGACCCATCACCTTCACACTCATGAGCACGATGCTGCCGGCATGAGGCATGACGAAGAGAGCCATCGCTGTTCCTACGATTCCCCAGAAGGCGGTGAGTCCACGAGCCAGCGTCAGCTCCGAGCCTTTCTCCTGGGCCGAGAGCTCCTCCAGCTCAGTCCCGACAGGAGGATGGATCCAGCGCCGGTAGATGTCCACTACACAGGCGGTGCTCATGGAGTTGATGCCAGAGTCTACGCTGGACATAGTGGTGGCGAAAATGGCTGCGATCATGAGGCCCGCGAATCCAGGGGGGAGTTGGGTGGCGGCGAAGAAGACCATGACGTGGTCCTTTTCGATACCCGCCTCGAGTTGTTCCGGAGACTGCTGATAGAAGGCAAACAGGCCCAATCCCACCGCACCCAGTAGCAGGACCAAAGGAATCACGGCCACAGCATTGCAGAGGATGGATCGTTGGCTGTCCTTCAGGCTACGGGCGCTAAAATAGCGCTGGAGGGCTACCTGATCGGCTCCGTAGTCGGCCAGGTAGGCTGCGATACTGCCAATAAGTATGGCCCAAATCGTGGTGTCACTAAAGAGGTCTCCCTCAAACTGGATCAGAGTAGTTCTGCCCCCGGCACTGGCTTTTTCCCAGATCCCGAGCGCTCCTCCGTCTACGTTTTCCACTAGGGTAACGACCATCACCACCAGGCCCCCAATCAGGACGAAGAACTGGACGACGTCCGTCCAGACGACCGCTTTCATCCCACCCAAGACTGTATACAAGGTCGCTCCCACGCCCACCGAGACGACGCAGAGCTCCAGGCTAATCCCAGCTACCCGGGAAAGGGGAACGCAGGGGACGTAGATCACGGTTCCCAGCCAACCCAAGCGCGTCAACAGGAACAAGCAGGTGGCCAGCAAGCGTGAGCCCGCTCCCAGTCGCCGTTCCAGATATTCGTAGGCGGTAGTTACCCGGAAGCGGTAGAAGGTTGGGAGAAAGAAGTAAATGACGATAAACATGATCGGGAGCATCAAAGGGGTCATCGCGATCAGCTGAAGGTCGTGTCCGTAGCTGTATCCTGGAATTCCCAGAAAGCTGTTGGCGCTCATGAGGGAGACGATGATGGATAGGCCCAGGGGGAACCAGGAAAAGCTGCGGCCCGCCAGGAAGAAGTCTTCCGACGTCTTGATCCCGCGAGCGAAGTAGCTGCCGAGTGCTACGATTCCCAGCAGATAAACGATCAGGATCAGGAAGTCCCAGAATTCAAGCGAGGTTTCCACAAGCGCTTCTATCAGGGGTACCGGTTCAACCGGACAGCAGTGACCGTACTTATGAACTGCGACACCCAGTATCGCCTCTCGGAGGTACCAAGCCAAGTAATTGTTGAGGTGTGGGATCCACAGAGGTTTTCTTGTAGTCAACTGCTGAGGCTGACCGACAGAGCCGCGAACGACTTGACCCGTTGGCAATATGAGCCCAGCTTCCAAGGAGAGAGCTGGACAACAGCACAATCTTCCCCCATTCCCAACCTGAAATTCCCCCTAAACGATCCAGGCCACCCAAGGGCGGGACTAAGCTGAAACTTCATTTGGTTCCAGGTTCAGGATTCCCAACCGTGGCACGGCCTTCCAGGCCGTGACTATTGAGCCCTTGGCTCGACGGATCGGTCATCACGGGCAGGGATGCCCGTGCCACTGTAGGACACTGAGGTTTCTTTCTCGAATGGGGCCAGTGCTTCCTGGGGGCGGGACTGATCTGAGACTTCACGGAATCCCCAACTGTCGTCGCGCTTCATAGAGTGCCACCGCCACCGAGTTTGCGAGGTTGAGGCTGCGAACGCGTTGATTCTCAAAGGGTATACGCAATCGGAGATCGGCGTAGCGCTGGTGGAAGTGCGCGGGTAGTCCCTCCGATTCATTGCCGAATACCAGGAAATCATCAGGTCCGTAGTTGACTTCGGTAAAGGGTGTCGAGGCCCTGGTACTAAAAAGCCAGAGTCGCTCGGGCATTTTCTCCTCCAAGAAAGCCTCCCAGTTCGCGTGCAGAAAAAGTCGAACCTCCACCCAGTAGTCGAGACCAGCTCGCTTCAGATAGCGGTCGGACAACTCGAACCCAAGTGGCTCGATCAAGTGCAAATCGGTTTCTGTCGCAGCCGTTAACCGGGCAATGTTTCCTGTGTTTTGCGGGATAAGTGGATGGACGAGTACGATGTTCACAAGGGTGCTCCTCATAATCTCAGCTTCAACAAGCCCCGCGGGGGCTCCACGCCACTACTATATATCCGAGTTGCGCCAGAAAATATGGGCGCGTGTTTGGGTCAACAGCTCTGCCCGATCGTAATTCGATTCGTGAATCTCCGTCGGATTACTGTGGTAAGAATGGCACCAAGCGACTGCTGGAGGCCGCGAGGAACAGGGAGAGTCGAGACTCCTCATGGTTTTCAAGCGAAACCCTTCACTGCGTCGCAATATCACTCTATTCGTGTTCGCGATCTGCTGCCAGGGCGTCGCGATTCAGGTCCACTTAGCTGTCTTCAACAACTTCGCCGTAGAGCAGATCGGTCTTGCTCCGGCAGAACTGGGCATACTCGAATCGATCCGGGAGATCCCCGGGTTCTTGGCCGCTCCCATGGTCGGTTTGTTGGTGGGTCTAGCCGAACCCCGTTTGGGAGCCTTGTGCCTCATCATCTTCGGCGCCGGCTTCATTGCCTATGGCTACACCGAAACCGTTTCTGCGCTCATTGTCTTTTCGTTTCTGTGGAGCATCGGCTTTCATGTCTGGATGCCAACTGCTGCCAGCATGGCCCTGGGTTTGGCAGCTCCAGGTAGACAGGGGCGCGTCCTGGGAAGAATGCAGGGTCTCGCTGCCTTCGCCGGTGTCATCGGTATGTTGTGTGTCTACTGGGTTTCCGATGATCCGTCGTTTTCCGGGATCTACAAGCTGATTGGACTGGCAGCTATGCTTGGTGCAATTCCGCTCCTTTTCATGGATCCGGACCTCGGCCATCATTCTCCGGTCCGCCTGGTGCTAAAGCGAAAGTACGCACTCTTCTATGGGCTCGAGTTTCTGGCTGGCTGTCGCCGGCAAATCTTCGTCACCTTTGCCTTGTTTGCGCTAGTCAAGACATTCGGGGTCGACGTGACAACCATCATTACGCTTGCCTTGGTGAACAGCTGTGCCAACATCTGTATGGCTCCTTTCGTGGGCAAACTGATCGATCGCTTCGGGGAAAGATCTGTCCTCACGTTAAACTTCGCCGCCCTGACCCTGATTTTTGTTGGCTATGGTGCCGTCAAGAACGTGAACGTGCTTTTCGTCCTCTACGTCGTGGATAACCTGTTCATGCTCTTCACCCTATCGCTGTCCACCTACATCGGGCGTATCGCCGCACCGGAGGAACTGCGAGCCTCCCTGTCCATGGGCATTACGATGAATCATATCGCTGCTGTAATCATGCCGTTGGTCGGAGGTTTTCTCTGGTCCTTTCTTGGCTATTCCGCGGTTTTCTATCTCGGTTCCGGGATCGCGGCAGCGACGCTGCTCCTGGTCCGCCGACTCCCCCGACGAGAGCCAGTACCTGTTTAGGTAGCGGCGTTGCGAGTCCGAACCCGGGAGGCGATAATGCTTGACACATGACGTCTTCTCGAAGCAGACGCAGCGTGGGTATTCTGGCCAACCCGGCTGCGGGCCGCGACATTCGAAGATTGGTGGCGCAGGCTTCCGTATTCCCGATTGCAGAGAAAAGCAACATGGTCGTCCGGATTCTTTCCGGTCTGGGCGTTGCGGGAGTGGAGCGTGCCTATATGATGACCGACTCCGGAGGCATCGCCGCGAGGCTTCGTCGAGTGTTGACGAACTCGGCGCAATCGGGTCGCACTCGGCCGGAAGTGATATTCCTGGATATGCCGCCCGAGGATGGTCCTGAGGCGACCCTGACGGCAGCCAGGGAGATGATTGAAGCTGGGGTCTCGGCTCTGCTCGTCCTGGGGGGCGACGGGACTCATCGCCTAGTGGCCCGTGTCGCGGGCGAGGTTCCCATCACTGCGTTGTCGACCGGGACCAACAATGTTTTCCCATCGCTGAGGGAAGCGACCACGGCAGGACTTGCCACCGGGCTGGCCATTGCCGGCTATTTCGACGCCGAGGAAACAACGATCCGGAACAAGATCCTGCTCGTGAAGGTGAACGGGCGAGAGGACGTTGCCCTGGTCGACGCCTGTGTCAGCACGGCCTTGTGGACAGGCTCGAAGGCACTCTGGCGTCCCGATGAACTGGACCAGCTCTTCGTCACCTTCGCCGAGGCTGACTCTATCGGACTCTCCACAATCGCGGCCTTACTCCACCCGGTGTCGAGGCTCGATCCTTACGGGCTCAGAGTTGACCTTGCACCTGTCGGGCAGGCGGCTACTGTCGTCACGGCTCCGATTGCACCGGGACTGATCTTGCCGGTTGGTGTGTCTGCTGTGCAGCAGATCCGTGCGGAAGAAGTACAGCCGGTAAGGGCCCGTCAAGGTGTGATCGCACTTGACGGTGAGCGGGAGATGGAGTTTTCGGGCGACGATCGCGTCACCGTTCGGCTCGACCAGAGAGGGCCCAGGACCCTCCGGGTAAAGCGTGTGATGGAGTTGGCGGCTCGGGAGGGCTTGCTGCGGGAGGGTCCGATTCGGGTTCTAGCAGGAATCGAAAGGAGCGAACATGCAACTCAACCATGAACTAGCCTTGCGTGCCTATCGGACCATGAAACAGATCCGGGATTTCGAGGAACGCATCCATATCGAGTTTCAAACCGGCGATATCCCTGGATTCGTCCACCTGTATGCGGGTGAGGAAGCAATTGCAACTGGAGTCTGCCTGCATCTGGAAGACGACGACAGGATTGCCAGCACCCATCGAGGACATGGCCACTGCATCGCTAAAGGTTGCGATGTCAGTGGCATGATGGCGGAGATCTACGGCAGACACAATGGACTCTGTTCCGGCAAGGGAGGCTCGATGCACATCGCCGACCTGGACAGGGGCATGATGGGGGCGAATGGCATCGTCGGGGGCAGTCCGCCTTTGATCTGTGGCGCCGGCCTTGCGGCCAAGACCATGGGCAAGAAGTCAGTCGCCGTGGCCTTCGTCGGAGACGGTGGCTCCAACCAGGGAACGACCTTCGAGAGCCTCAACCTGGCGTCGGTCTGGCAGCTCCCCTGTATCTTCGTGGTAGAGAACAACGGCTACGCTGAGGCCACTTCCGTCAAGTACTCGACCGCCTGTGACGATGTCGCAGATCGAGCCAACGGGTTCAACATGCCGGGCGTCGTGGTTGACGGACACGATTTTTTCAGTGTCTACGAGACCGCGGGGGAGGCGATCAACCGGGCCCGCGAGGGAGGCGGTCCAACGCTGATCGAGTGCAAGGTGAATCGCTATTATGGTCACTTCGAGGGCGACGCCCAAACCTACCGGGCCGAGGACGAAGTGGCCCGGATCCGCCAGGATAGGGACTGTATCAGAAACTTTAGCAAGAGCGTCATTGCTGCGGGACTGCTCCAGGAAGCGGAGTTGGCCACCATTGATGCCGAGGTCGCAGACTTGATTGACCAGGCCGTGATGGCAGCCAAGGCATCTCCAAAACCGGGCTCAAGGGAGCTGCTGACGGACGTATACGTATCTTACTAGGACCTGGGTGAGCCTCTTGCGCGAGGTCCAAGGAGGAGGGGGAGATGGGAAAGATAACTTATCAGCAGGCGCTGCAACAAGCTCTGCTGCAGGAAATGGACCGAGACGAGCGGGTGGTGCTCATGGGAGAAGACGTCGCAGGCGGGTCCGGGGCGCCCGGGGAGATGGACGCCTGGGGAGGTCCTCTCGGGGTGACCAAGGGACTCTGGAGTCGATTTGGTAATAGGGTGATGGATACTCCAATCAGTGAGTCCGCCTTTATCGGAGCTGCAATCGGGGCGGCCACATCGGGACTGCGGCCGGTTGTCGAGCTGATGTTCATCGATTTTCTGGGGGTCTGTTTCGATCAGATCTTCAATCAGGCTGCTAAATTCCGCTATATGTTCGGGGGTAAGGTGAAGACTCCGGTTGTCATTCGAACCATGATCGGAGCAGGTTTGAGGGCAGCCGCTCAGCACTCCCAATGCCTCTATCCTATCTTCACCCACATCCCGGGCTTAAAATGCGTGGTTCCTTCGACACCCTACGATGTCAAGGGGATGCTGATCGAGGCGATACGAGATGACGATCCTGTCATCTTCTGCGAACACAAGATGCTGTATTCGACTGAGGGAGAGGTTCCCGAGGAGTCCTACACCATCCCCTTGGGAGAGGCCAACATCGTGCGGGAAGGGGATGACGTCACACTTGTCGCACTGGGAAGGATGGTGCAGATTGCTTCCCAGGCTGCCGAAGCCCTGGCCCGGGACGGGATCGGCTGTGAGCTCATCGATCTGCGCTCGACCTCGCCGCTGGATGAGGAGACGATTCTGGAAAGTGTGGAGGAGACCGGACGGTTGGTCATCGTCGACGAGGCAAGTCCCCGCTGCAACATCGCTACCGATGTCTCGGCTCTGGTCGCGCAGAAGGCCTTTGGCGCGCTTACGGCGCCGATCAAGATGGTGACTCCTCCCCACGTACCGGTACCCTTTAGCGACACGCTGGAGGATCTCTACATTCCCAACTCTACTCAGGTTGAGACAGCAGTCCGGGAAGTGATGGAGTATGCACGATGAGCGATGTCATCCGACCACTGACCATGCCGAAATGGGGTCTTTCCATGAAGGAGGGCGCCCTGGTGCAGTGGCTGACGACCGAAGGGAGCGAGGTTTCCGCCGGCGACGAGGTTGCCGAGGTCGAAACCGAGAAGATACTGGCGGCTGTAGAAGTCAGGGATAGTGGTGTTCTCCGACGACAGGTGGCAAAGCCAGGCGAGGTGTTGCCCGTGGGAGCGCTGCTGGCCGTGGTCGCCGATCCAGCCGTTTCCGATGGAGAGATCGAAAGCTACATCACGGATTTCCAGGCTAATTTCGTGGCCGAACCCGAGGAGGAAGAGGCCGAAGATCGAGGTCCTCAGACCGTCGAGGTCGAAGGTCGTCGACTCCGTTTTCTGAAGCACGGAAGCAGTGGGGATCCGCTGGTCCTGATTCATGGGTTCGGAGGCGGACTCAACAACTGGCTCTTCAACCTCGAAACTCTGGCGGGCGATCACCTGGTCTACGCCCTGGACCTACCCGGACATGGTGCCTCCAGCAAGGACGTTGGTGATGGCAGTCTGGAGGGTTTGGCGCAAGTGTTGAAGGGCTTCATCGAGGTGACCGAGCTGGGCCCCTCCCATCTCGTAGGTCATTCGATGGGTGGCGCTGTGGCCCTGATCCTGGCCCTCGCGCATCCTGAGCTGGTGTCCTCTGTCACCTTGATCGGCAGCGCCGCCCTGGGGACAGAGATCAACGGCGCCTACATCGACGGTTTCATCGACTCGCGACGACGCAAGGACACCAGGGTAGAGATTGAGAAGCTGTTCCACGATCCCGCGCAAGTGACTCGACAGATGGTCAACGACGTGTTGGCCTTCAAGCGCATCGATGGAGTCAAGGGAGCCCTGAAGACGCTTTCCGAACAGTTTCGTGTTGGAGATGTTCAGAACACGGTTCTGAGAGAAAGACTGAAAGAGCTGTCGATGCCGCTTCTGGTCGTGTGGGGGCAGGAGGACCAGATCGTCCCGGCCTCTCATGCGGAGGATCTACCTCAGGGTGTTAGAACCGAGATCATTTCGGGTGCCGGCCACATGGTCCAGATGGAATCGGCGGCCAGGGTCAACCAAGTGATCCTGGAGGTGGTAGGGCAGGGCTGAGAATTCGTCGCACGTCGAGACGTCTGAACGTCGCACGTCTCCTGTCCTCCGAAGGTACCGCCAACGGGTGAACTACCAGCGAAACGAAGTCAAGTCCGACAGAGCCGCGAACGACTTGAGTCGTTAGCAAAATGAGCCCAGGTTCCGAGGAGAGAGCAAGACAACTCTTCCCCACGCAGTGACGCACGATATCGCCTATCCTCAACCGAAGTTTCTTTCTCGAATGGGGCCAGGGCTTCCTAGAGGCCACTTCCACGTCGCTCGACTGAAGTTTCCTACTGCTCCCAGACCTGGGTCTACTCGCGAAAACACCGCTCGAGTGACTCGGCCTCGGATTGTAGACCATCAGTCCAGTATCTCGACTCTGGCGGAGGAGATGTCACCGAACTGCTCGGTGTTGGACATGTTGATGTGGGCCCAGACGACCAGCAGAATCTTTCCGGGAAGCTCGCAGACGGAAGGGTAGGTCACCTGGCAGCCCCAGTAGTCGTTGCCTTCACCAGGGACGGCGCTCTCCGCCAAGATCAGGGGGTCCCCCCAATGATTACCCTCTTCCGTCAGGCGCATGGTCAACGGGCTTCTTGAGCCTACCGTGCACTCGTCGTGGGTGAGCAGGACCTTTCCATCGCTGACCCGGAAGAGATTGTGAGAAGCCGCCGCGGCCACGAGCTTGTGGCGTTTCGGTTCGGCCCAGCTCTCCCCCTTGTCTTTTGAAAGAGCTGTCCAGAGGTGACCATCTCGGGTTCGCAGGGCCATCAGGACGTTTCCGTTTCTCAGCTCGGCAATTGTGGGTTCATCCACTCCCGCTGAATTGTGGACCTGACCGACCCGTCGCCAGGTCTGGCCTTGGTCGTCTGACTTCAAAACCCCCGACTCTTTGCGATTTCTGAAGTCGTGAGCCGGAAGCAACAGCTCCCCTGTCGTCAGTCGGATCCCGTTGGAACGGCTTCCCGCGCCCCGGTGTTGCAGTCGCTCCTCGGACCAGGACTTGCCGAAGTCATCGCTCCAGCGGGAGTACAAATGATAGGACTCGGGCCCGATGAACTGCTCCTCGCCCTTACGGCTCTTCATGAACGGATACCGGTTCCAGCGGCCGTAGACGTAGAAGAACCAGACGCGAGGTCCGTCCACGATCAGGGCGGGGTCGAAGTCCGAAGCCCGGGGTTCATCCTGAAGAACAAAGGGTTTCTCCCAGTTTCTGCCGCCATCGAAGGAGTAGGACGCCAGGATCACCTGGTGGACTGACGCCTCGAACGGACCCGAAAACCAGACGCACAAGAGACGACCGTCGTCGAGGCGAGCCACGCTGGGGGCGTGGTTGAAGCCGTAGTGGTTGCTCCTGTCGTAGGGATCCTTCTGGGGGTAGGAGAAAACTACCGAGCGCGACTGTATGCGAAGTGGCGGCTCAGAGGCCCAAGCTCCCTGGGCCAGCCCCAGGAGAGTAGTCGCGGCTAGGAGCACACAGAATGCACGACGATGTTCGTGATTCGAGACAGACAATGTGTTTCCACCCAGCGCGTAGCTTTGGCCTCCAGGCCGAAGTCTTCTTCTTTCGAGCCTTTGGCTCGACGCACGGCGGCTTGCAAGCCAAAGCCGCTATGGAGATCAGGCGGAGCGAAGCAGCTTCTGCGCCACCTTTCCTGCGACGTCGGTGAGACGAAAGTCACGGCCCATATGACGATAAGTGAGTTTGGTGTGGTCCAGGCCCAAGCAGTGCAGGATCGTCGCCTGCAGGTCGTGGACATGGATCTTGTCCTCGACGCCGTGGAGGCCAAGGTCGTCTGTCTTGCCCACGACCTGTCCTCCCTGGATTCCGCCGCCTGCAAGCCACATGCTGTAGCAGCTCGCAAGGTGGTCTCGACCCGGTTCGCCCCCATGGATCTCGGGCTCGGCCATGGGAGTACGTCCAAACTCTCCTCCCCAGAGCACCAGCGTATCTTCCAGGAGTCCTCTTTGTTTCAGATCCTTGAGCAGGGCTGCCGAGGGCTGGTCGGTATCGTGGCAGTACTCGTTCAGGCGTTTCTCCAAGCCGTGATGCATGTCCCAATTGGCGTGATTTAGCATCACGAAGCGCACGCCACGTTCGACTAGCCGCCTGGCCAGCAGACAGTTGACCGCGAACGACTGGGCACGCTCTCCCTCCCGGTTGACTCCATAGGATTCGAGAGTCTCGGGCGATTCCTGGGAGAAGTCCAACAGTTCGGGCGCCGCCATCTGCATGCGAAATGCCAGCTCGTAAGAGGCGATCCGCGATGCGATTTCCATGTCGCCGCTGTTGCCGTAACGTTTCTGGTTCAGGAGACCAATGGCATCCAGATGAACCCGTTGGACCTCGCGATTGACTCCGGGAGGGTTGGACAGATAGAGAATGGGGTCTCCGCTGCTGCGAAATGGCGTCCCCTGGTAGGCAGAAGGCATGAAGCCGTTGGACCAGTTGTTGGCGCCGGCGCTGGGAAAGGCCCCGGTACTGAGGACGACATATCCGGGTAGGTTCTGCGATTCACTCCCCAGACCATAGGTGACCCACGACCCAATAGTGGGGTGACCCAGGAAGGTCGTGCCCGTCGTCAACAGCAGTTCTCCCGGATCGTGGTTGATGGCGTCCGTGTGCATGGCCCGCAGCAGGCAGATATCGTCCGCGCAGGAGGCGGTGTGGGGAAGCAGTTCAGAGAACTCAGTCCCGCATTCGCCATGCCGGCTAAACTTCCGAGGACTCGCCATCAGGGTCGCACTCGGCTTCAGGAAGGCCAGATTGAGGTCTTTTCCCAGCGATTCCGGAAGCCTCTGACCATGCCATTTGTGGAGATCCGGTTTGGGGTCGAGGAGATCGATCTGGCTGGGACCACCAGACATGTACAGGAAGATGACCCGTTTGGCCGTGGGAGCGAAATGGGGTGCACGAGGGGCCAGAGGGTTCACCGAAGCATCCGGCGCTGTCCCGCTCGCTAGCAGGCCCTCGGATGACATCAGCTGGGCCAGTGCGATCGAACCAAATCCCCCGGCACATCTCTGAAGAAACGCACGCCGGTTCTGAACGGATCGGAAATCTTCGAAGGTCATGGGCTACTCCCTGGTTATGAACTCATCCAGGTTCAAGAGGATTCGAGAAGCTCCAACCCAGGCAGCAGCATCGATCGGTTCGATGCCTGGGAGCTCGACGGGCAGCGTCGCATGGGCTAGTGCTGGTTCCCTCTTGATGATTTGCCGCTGGTGTTCGATGGCCGAACTCAGCCATTGTTGCTCGTCAGGATCGGGCAACCGCGCGAGACACAGCTGAAAAGCATGGTTCAGACGATCCTGAGAGTCTTCGGACGACTCCGACAGGATTCTCACGGCGAGGGCACGAGCGGCCTCGTAAAAGACCGGATCATTGAGTAGATTCAAGGCTTGGAGGGGCGTATTGGATCGTCCCCGATGGCAGGCTGGACTGTACCCAGGGGGCATATCGAAGTTCGTCATGAAGGGATAAGGCGACATTCTCTGATACTGAATGTAGAGGCCGCGACGATAGCGATCCGGGCCCTTGCTTTCGACCCAGCTGCCGCGCTTTTGAGCTGCTTCCGGTCGAGGGGGACGTACGCTTTTTCCGCCCACTGCGGGATTGAGGAGTCCGCTGACGGCCAGCGCCGAGTCCCAGATCAGTTCTGCCGACAGGCGTGCTCTGGACTGGCGTGCGAGCAGAACATTGTTGGGATCCCGAACCTGCAGGTCCGGTCGGGGTCTGGAGACTTGGCGATAGGTGGCTGATAGCACGATAGTCTTGACCAGACGCTTCATGCTCCAGCCTGTGTCTCGGAAGTCAGCGGCGAGCCAGTCCAGCAGCTCAGGGTGGCTTGGTTTGCTCCCCTGGGTGCCGAAGTCTTCCGAAGTGGAGACGATCCCCCGGGCGAAGAGCTCCTGCCAGAATCGGTTGGTGATGACCCTGGAAGTCAGAGGGTTGTCCCCACTGACAATCCATCGAGCCAGCCTCACCCTGGGGGGCTGTGCCTGATCGGGTGATGGGTGTAGGAATCCGGGCATCCCTGGTTCCACCGGCGCGCCGGCTTGTTTGAAATTGCCTCGCACGTAGAGGTGGGTCTGGCGTGGTTTCCTCTCGGTGACAATCGTTTGGGCCTGGCTCAGGGCGGGGAATGCGGTATCCAGCTCCTTCAGCTCTTTCAGCAGCTGGTCGAAGTTCAGTTCCTCTTCGTAGACCTTTTTTGGAACTACTTGAGAGCTGTAGCGAACGTAGTGATTGGTGAGGATTCTTGCTTCCTTCTCGCTGCGCTGATCCGCGTGACTTCGGAGTATTTTCTCGCCCATGCCGTAGACTGGATGCATGTCTCCGACCCTCAGGGTTCCGACAGCTTTGTCCCAGTTCTGCCACTTTCCAGGATTGGCCATTGCCTCCAGCATCCGTTTTTCCCAGGAGGGCTGCCGATCCGGCACCCTGTATTTCTCTAGCAAAGCACGCCGCTTCCGGCGATAGGAGTCGACCTCTTGCAGGTAGGGTCCGAGCTCGCCCGGGAGCGGGGCGTCTATGTTCACCTCTTCGGCGTTGTTAAAGAAGGCAAAGAGCTGATAGTACTCCTTCTGACTCAGCGGATCGAACTTGTGATCGTGACACTGAGCACATCCGGCCGTGAGTCCTAGCCACACCGTCCCCACCGCGTTGGTACGGTTGATCACCTGCTCGAAGCGGAACTGGTTCATGTCGGTTCCACCTTCGCGGTTGCTGGGGGTGTTGCGGTGGAATCCGGTGGCAACCTTCTGTTCCGTGGTTGAGCCGGGGAGAACATCCCCTGCAATCTGTTCGATCGTGAACTGGTCGAAAGGCATATCCTGATTGAAGGCTGAGATGACCCAGTGTCGATAGCGCCAGGCACTGGGTCTGAAGTCATCCTGTCGATAGCCGTCACTGTCCGAGTAGCGGGCGAGGTCTAGCCAGTAGCGAGCCCACCTCTCGCCAAAATGGGGTGAGCTGAGAAGCTTGTCTACCAGATGTTCGTAGGCCTCAGCTTTGTCGTCATTCAGAAATGCGGAAACCTCGCTGGCAGATGGGGGAAGCCCTATCAGATCCAGGCTGAGTCGCCTGACCAGGGTGGCTTTGTCTGCTTCGGGAGATGGAGCGATCCCCTCTTTCTCTAGACGGGCCAAGACAAAGCTATCGATGGCGTTTTTTGCCCAGCCACTCTTGTTGACGCTAGGCTCAGGAGGGCGATGGAGAGCACGGAAAGACCAGTGTCCTGACTCCTCAGCTGCTGTGGTCTGTTTCGCGGTTGCGGGGTCATCAAGGGCCCATTCTGCTCCCTGATCGATCCAGGCTCGCAGGGTGCCAACCTCTGCGGCGGTCAGCCGGTTTCCGGCGGGAGGCATGACTTTATCGGGATTGACGGCTCCGACCAGATGGATGAGCTTGCTGCCTGCGCTATCCCCAGGAAGGATAACCATTCCAGCTTCACCTCCCCGGAGTGCGTCCTGGCGATTGTCCAGTCGCAAACCCTTCATCTGCTGTCCGGTGCCGTGGCACAGGATGCAGCGACTGCTGAGAATGGGTTCGATGTCCTTTGAGAAGTCGACTTTTCTCTGGGCGGATGGTGGCAGTGGGTTGGACTGGGCCAGACCTGCTCCACTGAACAGGTTCCAGGTGGAAAGCAATGCCAGGATGACAAGGCATCTTCTGTTCAATCGCTCCATACTCTATTAACTAGACGAAAATAGTCAAGAAAGTCAATGGTTTCAGGTTTCAGCTTGCCAAGCGGATCGTCGCAGAGGAACCCGAACCGGGTGTCAACAATCTGAAGCCAAGTCCGACAGAGTCGCGAACGACTTGAGCCGTTAGCAACATGAGGCCAAGTTCCAAGGAGAGAGCTGGACAACTCTTCCCCACGCAGTGACGCACGATCTCCTCCATCCTCACTTCCTACTTCGCCTCGAACGTTGCGTCTTCCCCATGCGACGTCTCCGATTCATTCACGGCGACCAGGCGGTAGTGGTACTTGGCGTCGGACTTCAGGCCGGTCAGAGTTTCGAAGCCGAGGCGGGGAGTGACCTGTAGGCCGACGTAGCGGGGCGGCTTTTTCTGACCGTAGTCTTTCGTCGGTCCGAACTCAAAATAGAACTGCGTTTTCTTGCCGAGGGGGTTGAGCGGTCTTCAACCTTCGCGGTGCCGTTCTCAATCCGGCTCGCCGGGCCGGTGATCACCCGTGGCCTCGTGGTGCTCGGCAATCTGAACTGCTGATCCGGACGCCGCGTGGTTCCCTTTGTGCTGATCGCCACCAGGCGGCAATGAATCGTCTCAGCGGGTTTCAAATCGAGCAGGTCGACGTTCACGTGAAACCAGTCGTCATCGGGGAGATAGTTGGCTCCGGAACCGAACAGTTCAATTTCGCCGAGTCCCCAATGAAGCTGCTTGTATCCTGAGAGAATTCGCACTTTGACCTGCTTCGCGTTTGGCGGACAGCTCTTTCTTAAGCAGGAAGGCGTAATTCGGTCCGGCAGGATGTGTCTCGGAGATTTCTCCACGGAAGAGCGGTCGCCATTTGGCGCCGTCATCAGAGACCAGGACTTCGACCTCCTGGCTTGTCCACTCGGTGTGCTGATGGAGCTGCAGCTTTTCGATAGTGACTTGCTTGGCAAACTCGTAGACTAATTCCTGCGCACCAGCGGGATGCGGGGCACTTTTCCACATTCTTCCCGAACCATGCCGCCAGCCGTCGGTGAGATTCTCCGGATTATCCGAGGAGTTCCGGGGCGCAGAAATCAATTTGCCGCGTTGCTTGCAGAGACGAGCGCGTAATTGTGGTAGAGGACTTCGAACTCATCGAAGTCAATCGCGCCGGTCGGCCGGTTCTGCGGATCGACGAACATCACCATGTGGAACAGGTCGAGGTTCAAATGCCGCTGCGTTTCGTCGATTGCCCCGTAGGCGTCGTAGCGTTTTTCCCCATTGTTGTTGCCGCAATAGCTCCATTTGTTGGTGTCATTGAGCAGCCGGTATTCGGCTGTGTTCCATTGTCCTGAGGAGAGGAGATCGGTGAGAGTCTTACCAGTGTAGGACCAGTTGGCATGCCTGTGGTTGCGAGACAGCGTCATATCGTCGGGGTTCGCTTCAATATTACTCTGAGCCTGCGACCACCAGATGAGTTCGGTCCCGTTCGGTTTCCAGCTTCGCCCGCGGAGCGACTGTTTAACGAGGGCGTCACGAAAATCGGGATCCCCGGCAGCCAGATAGGCGCTGGGAGCTGAAGGGCTAAGACTGATGCTCCCTGGATACATGTAAGGCGTGAGGTGCACGGTGCCAACGCCGTCGTCGTGGTTGTGATCGTCGCGTGGACTTCCCTCGTAGCTGATGTAGCCGTGCTTCACGCCCCCTGCAGGGAAATGAAGCCGCTTGGGACACCAACTGTTCCAGCCGTTCCAGCCTTCATCCCACGATTCGCGATAGTGGGCCGCCAGTTTCGGGGGAATCGGCTTGGCCTTGGTCTGGTTGCCGTACGACCTCGTCGGACCGAATTCGACGTACCAGGTCGTCGGCAATCCATGCAAGTGAACTTTTTCGTTCACCGACAACCCCGTGATGCCGAGCAGCGTCGGTGACCTGGATTTCACATTGGGCGGAGCTTCTGCTGAAAGAAGTGCCGTTCGGGGGACAAGGAGCACTGCAAACAAGAGCCAGAGATTCTGACGGCGGCGTGCGTTTGATGTAGGCATGATTAGGGGACTCACCAGCGGTCGGTGCGAAAGGAACTGGCGGGGAAGCCGGATCGGTTCATCAGGTTGGGCATCGCCTGGCTGGTGAAGGCATAGCGGACGGCCTTGGGTTTGGCTACTTTGTCGGATGACACGATCAGGTCATTGCCGTCGATCATGGCGGTTGCAGGATGAAAGACCTTGTCGTTGCCGGCGATCTCGAAATGACTCGGCGGCTGATCGTCACGCGTCGCAAGGCCGCTGCCGGTATGATCAAACTTGAGGCGAACCTTGCCCTGCTTGAATACACTCTCTTTATAGGTGGGTCCGCAATACACGAGATCCCGGCCATAATCCTTGGCCAATGTCCAGAGCGCAAGACGACGACCCACCTCCTGTTTGTTTTTGGGATGAATATCTTGGAGGTTTCCGATGTCCATCGTCACCGCCATCCCTGTCTGCCGTAGCGACAGCGTCTGCAATTGGACTTCACGCAGGTAGGCGGCGTTGAGTTCCTCATAATCGAAGGGAGCAATCTGGGCAAAGTAAAAGGGAAACTCGTAGCCGAAGACGCCGCGCCACTCGCGGATCATGGTCGAGAAGAGCTCGAGGTATCGACCAGCCCGTCGGGCGTTTCCTTCCCCCTGATGCCAGATGACTCCCTTAATCCGAAGCTTGCTCAGGGGATGGATCATCCCGTTGTAGAGGCGCGTCGGGATCTTCTGATCCGGTTGTTGGGGGCGACTCACCGCCTGCTCCAGGTCGGTGCTGAATCCTAGCTTTTTCAGTCCAGACGCCGGTGTCCAGGTCTCGGCCGAGGTTCAGCCCCAGGACGCATCAATGATACCGATTCGGTACCCGCAGCTGCGCGTGCAGGGGGCGCGCGAAAAAGTAGGCCGTTGACGAGAAGGTCGGTATCGTCTCCGGCGAGCAAGCCTGCCACTGGCACTCTGCCAACGGCATGCCGTACATGCTGATGCCGGCCTGGACATCGTCGAGTGGCTCCTGGCTGCTGAAGTTTCCTGCCTGGAACAAGCGAATCTGCGGGTAGTTTGCGGCGGCGATCTCCTCTTCAGCGTCCTTGATTCCGGTATAGGCATCGGAGACCTTGATCAGCGGAATTTCCATATTGGACTGTCCCGACGCAATCCAGACCTCGCCGAAAAGAACCTGCTCCAGTTTGATTACGTTTTTACCGGACACGATCAACCGGTGCGGTCCGCCCGCTTCACTGGTCTTGACGGTAACCTGCCACTGACCCCTGCCATCGGCTGTCGTAGTGGCCTGAGTGCTCAGCCAGTCACCGCTGACCTGGACCGTCTCGCCAACATCCGCCCAGCCCCAGATCTTCACCTCACTGTTTCTCTGCAGCACCATGTGAGAGCCAAGTATTTTCGGCAGCCTGACCTCCGCAAGGGCCGACGCATTGGCCAGTAGAAGGGCGATCGCGAGATAGAGACGCTTGGTCAAGTTTCATTCCTCCCGGGTAGTTTTCCTCTGGCGATCCAAGTATCCTCCACCGGCCGACCAAGGGAAATTGTTGCGCCAGCTGGTGACTTCAGTGGGTTGGACGCCACAATTCAGTTGGTGGTGACCTGGATCTTCCTAGACCCAAAACAAGTAGATGGAAGTGGTTTAAACCACTTCCATCTACTTGTTTTGGGTCTAGCCATCCCAGAAAAGCTGTACAAGTCTGTTCCGGAGGAGGAGGTAGCGGAGCGCCCAGGGCGCCCGGGTCGATCTCGACCCTCTGCACGGCTGGATGTTGCACGCTGAGAGGAGGCGTCGGTTGGGATCCGGTGGTTTCGTAGCTTCCATTGTTCAGGACGTAGTAGTGAAGACCGTCGATGGGCAGGAGGTTCCAGGCTGAGAGACCCATCGCCGCATTACCGTCACCGTCGACGACCACCACAGACAACTCGGGAAGGGCGGCAGCAGTCCGATCCCTACCGACAGTGCCTCTCCCATGCCGTGCAGAAGGTAGAAGTTCCCGGGTCGATCCGCTACGAAGCTGGCCTCACGGGAGGTCAGTCCATTGCAGAAGATGATGGCCGCACCCGGGTGCCGGTTAACGATTTGACGGATGGCATCTGCCCTATTCATCGATATTGCCTCGATGCAGCAGCACCGCTGCAGGACGATTCTCCACGAAAGCCTGCTCAGCTGCCTGGGCAGTTGCGCCCAGGCCGTGGGTCTGAAGGTCGAAGACCGGTACATCGAGAACCGAAAGGGTTTCGAGAGTTCGCCGTCCCCAGTGCTGGTGCTGAGTCTCCTCCCACTGGAGCTCCCCCCTCCAGGTAATGAGCAATAGAACGCCCTGACCGTAGAGGTGAAACAGACCGTAGAGGGCATCTCCACAGAAGCCCAAGCCGCTGTTCTGCATCATTACGCAGGGTTTCTTTCCGCCCAGACGAGCCCCGAAAGCCGAAGCGATGGCGTGGTTTTCCCGAGGGGCGTTCAAATAGGGCACCAGAAGCGGTTGGACGTTTCGAAACATGCTGTTAGGAACACCTGTGAACCAGTTGCATGCCTCTTGCAGAGCCGATGCCAGCTGGGAACTGGAGCAGATGAAAGGATTGACCCTTCTACCGCGGTCGTCCAACCTCAACGAAACGCTGTTCATGAGATCACTATCCCTTCTCGACGATTCCTCGCAGTAGACCTTCCAGGTCATGATCCGAGAAGGGTTTCGGGTTGATCGACGGCAGGCCTTTGTCGCGACGGACCCTTTGGATCATCTGGCTGATTCTTTGATCTGCTGTCTCCAGAGAGAGGTAGGGGCTTACCCCCAACTTCTCCAGCCAGTGCCGGAGCGTCGCAATTGCCTCTGGATCGGTTGAGACGTGCGCATCGGTCATTGTCTCGACCAGGGCGCAGAGCCTGCCCTCGTTCTCCCCCGAATTGAATTCCAGAACATGGGGCGTAATCGTTGCGTTTAGCAGGCCATGGGGAAGATCGGAGAATGGAGCCAGAGCCACGGGAAGTGTGTGGATCAGGCCAGTCCGTACCTGAGAGATCACCATTCCCGCGATCGTCGCGGACTCGGCCATATGACTTCTAGCCGACAGATTCTGAGGTTGCGCTAGCGCCTGAGCGAGATTTTCGTAAACGACTCGAGAGGTAGACTCGATCAAGAAATCCAGTCGGGAGTACCTCTGTCGACTCAGGTAGGCCTCCAATAGGTGGACCCATACGTCCAGTCCTGAAGCGAGTGTGAAACGAGGCGGAAGCCCGAGGGTAAGGGCAGGGTCGACGAGAGCATACCTGGGGTAGAGGGAAGAGTCCGTTACCGTGAATTTCCGGCCCGTCTCCACACTATTGATGACGCTGTAGGGCGTGGCCTCACTGCCACTGCCAGAAGTGGTGGGAATAGCGATGAGGGGAAGGCTCCCTTGTTGGATACTAACGCCCTGTTCAGAGTCTCTGCAGTGGCCACCATTTCTGCTCGCGAGAGCTGCTAGCTTGGCCACATCCATGGCACTTTCCCCTCCGATTTCCACCACCAGCTGGCTTCGTGTTCCACGGCTGCAAAGGCAGCAGTACAGATACGCGATAGCTCCAGGTAATTCCGTATTTGATTGGTCAGCTCCGCAGTAGAGTGGGATCCGCTAATGCAGTTCGACTCTGTGTGCCTACATGGCGGAGCAGAGCCGGGGCAGCTCTTCAACCGCCCCGTTTCCGAACCGGATTTGAGTGGGAATCTCGAGGTCCGAAGGGAAGGGAGGTCTGAGATCCTTGACGCCGCTTCCATCGAGAAGTCCCTGGGCCTTGCTTTCTGGGGTTGCCTGGCTTCGGTTGTAGCGGGCAGGGCGGGGCTTCAGGGGAGGTTCGTACCTCAGCGGCTGCGATTCTTGCACTAGAGTCTCCTCGTTTGCGTCTCTGGGAGAGCGAAAGCGCACGCAAGGATTGTGCCAGGACGGTCTTGCCTTCGAGATTAGCAGGTCTCCGGGGTTGAGATAGTGTTAGGAAGTTGGAGAATCGTCAAAGAGGATAGGCTAGCCGACAAGTAATTGACGCCCCGAGGCTTCGTTGGTTTGAAGCAGCCATTGCTGTTTCATCGAGCCCAGGCTCGACAAATCACGGCCGGGAGATCGAAACTACATTGACGAAGTCTTGGAGCGTCATTAGAGTGTCTAGGGTCGCGAGATCATGATGCAAATGACACCGTTCAGCAGTCGCGTCGCGTGGGAGTGAGATGAGGCTTTCTGGGAAGGTGGCGTTGATAACCGGAGGAGCCCGTGGTCAAGGGGCGGCGGAAGCCAGGCTCTTTGCAAGAGAGGGTGCGGCTGTTGTGATCGGCGATGTCCGAGAAGAGGAGGGAAGGCGTCTGGAAGCGGAGATCACCCAGGCAGGAGGGCAGGCCCGCTTCGTCGGTCTGGACGTCACGTCAGAAGAGGACTGGCAGGCCGCCGTAGAAGTTACGGTAGAGGAGTTCGGAAAGTTTAATATCCTGGTCAACAACGCGGCGATCCTCCGCTTGGAGAGTATCGAGAAGACGACTCGGGAAGGGTGGGATCAGGTGATGGGTGTGAACGCCACCGGTGTCTTTCTGGGCATGAAGCATGCCGTTGTCGGGATGCGGCGGGCTGGAGGAGGCTCCATCGTGAATATCTCCTCGGTGTCTGCCATGACGGCGAGGCCTTGGGCAGCTGCCTATCATGCTTCCAAGGGTGCGATACGGATTCTTTCACGAGTAGCAGCATTGGAGTACGCGAAAGACAACATCAGGGTGAACTCGGTTTATCCGGGTTCCGTCGACACCGAAATGCTGACGGAGGCCTATCCCAAGGAACACCTTGCGCGGACTCGGGGTGCTAATCCGCTGGGACGCAGCGGGACTCCGGAGGAAGTGGCATGGGCAGTGCTGTTTCTCGCCTCCGATGAAGCATCGTTCATCACAGGAAGTGAGCTGGTGGTGGACGGTGGACACCATGCGCAGTAGTCTCTCTAATACGTGTCCCGGAGAGCGTGTTGTAAGCGCCCGGACGCTGTTCTACATCTGAAGACCCTGGTCCAACAATTCTTAAATGGGACGCTGCCATCTTTCAAAGGATTAGTTCTATGGACGCAATCAGGTGCGGCATGTTCATCATGCCTTTTCATCCCTCGGGAAAGTCCCTCGGTCAATGTTACGACGAGGATCTGGAACTGCTGATCCGTGCCGATGAGCTAGGTTTTTCAGAGTTTTGGATCGGTGAGCATCACACGATGAAGTACGAGAACATCGTCATGCCCGAGATCTTCATCGCTCGTGCTCTAGGAGAGACGAAGCAGATTCGAATGGGACCCGCTCCGGTGTGTTTGAACCAGCATCATCCTGCTAACGTGGCGTCTCGGCTGGCTTTTCTGGATCACCTTTCCAAGGGAAGACTCAATCTCTGCTTTGGAAACAGCAGCGTCACCGGCGATCAAGAGCTCTATGGGGTGGACCCCAAGAAGGGCGGGAAGATGGCAAGGGAGGCCATCGAGATAATCCTCTACCTATGGGAATCGGAACCACCCTATGAGTACGAGGGTGAATTCTGGTCGATTCGTCTCCGAGACACAGTGGACGAGGAGACCGGGATCGGGTATATCCACAAACCGCTGCAGCGTCCCCATCCACCCATCTCGATGCCGGGTATGAGCCCAAGCTCTTACAGCATGAAGTATGCCGGCAGGATGGGGTTTCAGACCTTCGCGCACTGTCTTATTACTTCCAATATTCTCGCCGACGTGTGGCAGACCTACGAGGACGCCGCGCTCGAGGCGGGACGTCAGCCGGATCGGGCCGACTTCAGGATTGCGCGCGCTATTTTCTTGGCGGACACTACCGAAGAAGCCAGGCGCCGGGCCAGGAGCAATTCGCTGGGACAGAATTTTGAGTACATCGGTCGTCTATTAGACAAGGGGATGGGGAGGCACCTCTATAAACGCGATCCCGACATGAGCGATTCCGACTGCAACCTGGACTTCTTGATGACGGAGCAGATCATCGCGGGCGACGTGGACGAGGTCCTCCGGCGGTTGCTCCTGATGATGGAAGAGACCGGGCGGTTCGGCACGCTGGTCCTGATGTCCTATGATTGGGACGACAAGAAAAGCTGGGTCCGGAGCCTTGAGCTGTTCGCCAGGGAGCTCATGCCCGCCCTGAACAAAGCCGTAGGTGCTTCCGTTTGAGGCGGGTCATTAGATAGAGGACTCTTTACCAGAGTTCTACTCTGCCCAGCGGAGTATCCAATATCGCGACCAGCTCAGGGGCCGAACCGCGGCTGATAGGTAGATCCAAACCAAGACTCGCAAGCTTCAACCGGATTTTATCGGGAGCAGGATGGATACCCCGCAGCTCCTTCAGCGAGCAGCCCTTGGCAGCACCCTGAGCAGGGCTCGTCGTGTGTCCCCAGTCGATAAAGAAGGGGACAAGGTCTCCCAGCGAGGGGCGGGGAGCAGTCAGCTTCCAGGAGAGGAGGATTCCATTGGTCTGCTTCCTACTTCCTTCGGAAATAGGACCCAGCACTAGACCGCGAAGCTGGGCGTCTTCGACCTCTCGCTCCAGTTCTTCTGTTTTTATTGCCCAGTTCACCAGGGCCGCCTGATCCAAATCTCCAATCCCGAATCGGAGGTCTGCCGATGGGATGCTCTGGTCTGGATCTGGCCCGATGATTTCGAGATAGGTGGATTTTCCGAGTGCCATCAGGGCGTTGTGAGTCCCCTTTCCGGGGTGCCCTCCGCCCGGCGTAGCACGGACACCAAGCAACGCGTGGAGGTGATCGACGGCAACCCCGAGATCAGGTGCCCCGTAAACTAGATGGTCGATGCGGGAAAGTAGGCTCGCCATGATTAAGTTTCCGAGGACCTCCAGGGATTGCCCGGATCGATCCCACTAGACTAATCTATCGGTCGGGTTGTCACAGCGTCAAGATGTGGCGGGATTAAGGAGAGTAATCGCAATGCGTCATCTGAGTGAGCTACAGGCAGGCGAGTTTCGGGTACTAGGAGCATTGATGGAGAAGGAGCAGACGACTCCCGACTACTATCCCATGACCCTGAACGCTTTGGTGGCCGCCTGTAACCAAAAGACCAATCGAAACCCAGTCATGACGCTGACGGAGCTGGATACCCTGAATATCCTTCGCGTTCTGCTCCAAGATTCCCTGGTAGAGCGTGTCATCGCCACACGCACTGATCGCTGGTGTCACCGCGTCGACGAGAGACTCCACTTTCGTCCAGAGTGGAAGGCCCTCTTGACTATGCTGTTCTTGAGAGGAGTTCAAACTCTGGGCGAACTACGAATCCGAACCGAGAGGATGCATCCCTTTGCCTCTCTTTCGGAGGTGCAGGAGTCATTGATAGCAATGGTGAATGAGGAGGCCCCTCTGGTATTAGAGCTGCCCCGTGGACCCGGCCAGAAGGAGAGCCGCTGGGGACTGACGGGACAGGACTACGCCGCTGCGGCGGTAACGGAAGCACATAGTATTGAAAGCCTCTCTTCTCCCTTGGAAGAGCGAGTGAGTCGTCTGGAAGAGGAAGTCCAGGAACTTCGAGAGCATTTAAATCGCCTGCAAGCCCCCGACGTATCGGGTGCCTCCTGAATCTGAAACTTCAATCGCAGGGAAATGACGCAGCCTTCGCCAGTAACAGAGCCGTGACTGTCAGGGAGCGGGCCCCGACAGGGACCCCACCCCCAGGAGCTTCCAGACTGGAAGATGCCAGTAGATGTTCAATCGGGGAAGTACCCCCCAACTTGAAGCACCGGATCCCACTCCCTCACGGTCATGGCTCTGTCAGGATTGCTAGCGATCTCCATAACCAAACAACCAGAGGTCGCTCTTTTACTCGCCACCCCCAGCCAGGGATTGAAACCAAGGGGAAGGGGATTTAGAATTACCGCCATGAGATTTCGCAGAATCGTCTTCGCCGTGTTTCTTTCAAGTTGCTTCGGGAGCGTCGGTGCCCTATCTGGACCTTCCCCTGAGAAGGAGAGCGACTCTAGCCAGGTTCTCGACCTCGGATCCCGTCTCGAGCTCTTTGTCGACGATCACCTGATCGAGTCGGCAGAGGGAGTCGAATTGGAACTCCAGCACCCGCGCAGAGCTGAAAAGGTCTTCGTATTCGATCAGCCCTGGGAAGGGAATACTCCTTTCCATCTGGCTGTCTTCAAGGACGGGGATCTCTACCGTATGTACTACCGCGGTAGCTCGGCACCCGATTACCTGATCAAAGAGGACCTCGATCCCAATGAAAAATTCGTCCCTGTCCACACTAAGGTCTCGTGTTACGCCGAAAGCCGAGATGGAGTAAATTGGACTCGCCCCAAGCTAGGCCAGGTCGAGTTCAACGGTTCCAAAGAGAACAACATCCTGGAGATCGGTGGAGCGGCAAAGTTCAATCCGTTCAAGGATGAGAATCCACAGACCCCGGACTCCTCGCGATACAAGGGGATCGCTTTTGCTCGTGTGGGTGATAAGCGGGGATTGGTCGTGCTGGAGTCAGCCGACGCGGTCAACTGGAGGTGGATGACGGAAGAGCCCGTCATCACGGATGGAGCTTTCGATTCTCACAACCTGGCTTTCTGGGATGGTGTTCGTGGAACTTACGCCGCACTCTACCGGGACTTCATGCACGGGGTGCGGACGGTCAAGTACGCCACTTCCAAAGACTTCGTCCACTGGACACCGGGAGAGTGGGTGGACTATGGAGATGCCCCCTCGGAACAACTCTATACCACGTCCACCGTGCCTTATTTTCGCGCTCCCCACATCTATCTGGCGTTTCCCAAACGCCTGGTCCCCTGGCGCAATCCCCAGCACTCCCCTGCGGTTCGTAACTCGGAGCTTGCCGGCCTCTCCGATTCGGTATTCATGAGTAGCCGCGATGGGAGACATTGGCATCGATTCATGGAGGCGTTCATTCGCCCGGGGCGCGATCGCCGCAACTGGATTCACCGGACGAACTTCGTGGCCCGCGGGATTCATTCAAGCGCTCCTGACGAGATCTCGCTATACGTGATGCAGCACTACACCTACCCGACTGCCCACCTGCAGCGGATGGTTCTGCGCACCGATGGATTTGCTTCGGCAAGCGCAGGCTACCCCGGAGGGGAATTTGTGACCCCGCCCCTAGTGTTCAGCGGCGAGAACCTGCGGCTCAACTACTCCACCTCAGCTGCCGGCAGTATCCGAGTAGAAATCCAGGGAGCCAACGGTCTCCCGATGGGAGGGTTCTCGCTCCAGGACGCTATTCCAATCTGGGGGGACGAGATCGAGGGAATCGCGGCTTGGAGGCGCGGCAGGAGTCGCGACCGGGAGAATCAGTTGAAGCGGATCGTCGGGAGTGTGGTCAGGTTGCGCTTTGTGATGACCGACGCCGACCTCTACTCGATCCAGTTCAAATAGCAGGTGACTTTCCGGAGTCTTGCCGAGGAGTCTATTGGTCGTGGAAAAGACGATCTATCCGTTACCTGGAGGGAACCAGCTGGCCCGTTCAGGGTCACTGGCAGGGCCCGTCGCCTTTTCCAACGCAGTTCGGGTCTGTGGGGGCACGATGGTCTTCGTGTCCGGACAGCTTGCGTTTGATCACAACTTACAGCTCGTCGGCAAAGGCGACATGAGGGCGCAGGCTCGGCAGGTGCTCACCAATCTTGGGAATGCCCTCTCCCAATCCGGAGCAGGCTTTCAAGATGTCGTTCGGGTGCAGGTATTCGTGACCGATTTGACAGAGTTTCGGGCAATCCACGAAGTGAGGATCGAGTACTTTTCTCCGGACCACCTTCCGGCTTCTACTCTGGTTCAGGTGGCCGGATTGGTCCATCCCGATGCCTTGATCGAGATGGATGCGGTGGCGATGATCTAGCGAAAGCCGCTCGCGGGTCAGCGGCCGGCTGCACCGAAGAAATCAATGTTCTTCAACTCCGAATCCGGTGCCCAGATCTGGATATCGTTCGCCATTCCGGTGTCGTCAAAGGATCCCCATCCAATCCAACCGTGCCCGAAGGTCTTATCCTGGGCCGTCATGATGGGCTGCGCCATGTCGTTTACGAAGACCTCGATCGAGCCAGTTTCGACGTTCCGCTTGATGCGGACGTGATGCCACTGCTTTTCTCCCCAGTCGTGACCCGAGGTGGTTGAGGTAGAAATCTTTATCCGGGGGGCCCCGTTCACTCGGAAAATGTTGTGGGCATGCTTGTCCGTCTTGGTGGCGATGTGGGCGTAGTAGAAGTGAGACGGGTCTTGGAAGCCAAAAAACAGACAGAGGTCCCTGTGCCCATACTCTATACCCGTCTGCTGCAACTTCATGTCAACGACAAACGAGCCAAATCTCTGACCGTCGACCAGGCCAATATTCAGGGGTGAGCGATGCGGTGGCTCATATTGGCTTTTCTGAAATAGCTCGAGGACGGGTCGGTCTTGGCCCCGCTTTCGGTATCTCCAGGCTGACGGATCGGAGAATTTGGAATCTTGAATTGAACTTTCCTTCCCCATTCTCTGGAGGTACAGCAAACGGTGGAGCGGAGGGAGATCATTCGCTGGAAGCGGGACCGGATTGACCAGGACGGCCCCGGCCGTACTCGGAAACAGTTCCGGCACGGGTAGGGTTACCCGGTCGCTTCCCAACCACTCCACGGTCCGGGCGAGGAGGGTCTGAAACCCTACGCAGTGGAGCGCATTGAGATGATCCTGTCCGGGCCAAAGGTGCCCCATGAGGTTGGTAACGACACGTCCTTTGCCATAGGGGATGGTCCACAGAATAGGCTCGTGCTGGCCAGTGCCCCCTTGCCTCGGGTCCGAAAAGGCGGAAGCCAGTACCGTCACATTCTGGGCGGGTCCGCGCTGGGAGTGGTAGAGCTCGTCGGTGGCATGTAGCCACGAGCTTGGGATGTCCTTCAGGATCGGATGCCCAGGTCGGCGTGTTTTGACGATGAAGGAGTGGCGCTTACCGTGTCCGGCATCAATGCCGACTCCGGCAGGAATGCGGCGCAGCTCTCCGCTACTATCGTCGACCACAAAGGTTTCCCCGTAGTTTCTGTCGCGCCAGCCCAGACCGATCATTTCATCGTACTCATTCCAGCCGGGGAAGGAGTTGTTGGCCGCATGAATGATGGCGACACCTCCACCGGATCGGACATACTCCACAAAAGCCTTTCGCATCGACTCTGGCCAAAGTCGTCCGTTGTAGTTGCTCACCACAACATCAAATTCCTGGAAAGTGAGTCGCCAGCTCTGCCACTTATTCTCGCTGGCTTCGGCCGGCGGACTGGTTTCGGTTACCACCTCGAACAGACCGGCGCGCTCCAAAGTTCCACGAAGCGACTTGCTTGTCTCCACCCAGTTATGGTTGTTCTGGCCGTCGATCAGAAGTACACGAATCTTGTCCGCGGCAAAGATGCTGCTTCCCGACAAGAGGAGAAAGTAGATCAAACAACTTTTCCAGTTATGAATCATGATCAGATCCCTCGCTTTTTCTTCGATGAGATTCTAGCGACATGCCGAGTGGGGGACAAGTTTCGTTCCCCGGAACGGGGGTTTCCGAACCGTGATTGGGAGAGGATGAACTCCGACTTCTACGTGTTATTTCCGAACGATTTGTAGGGCATTCTCTAGTGTGAAATGGTCTCGACCCCGGCGACTCACGTGGGTGTCGGACCTCATCTTATTGGAGGTGAATAATGGGTTGACACGGATCAGATCTCATGTTTTCCTGGGCTCAGATTTCCTTACTTGTATGTTGGATGTGGCGTCCCGTACTCGGTTCCGTTTTGTGCCCCGTTCGTTCTAAATGAGGTGTCACACGGGTCTGGACCCGAGAAGGGAATCGTTTCTCTAAGAGCAAGTAGGTTTCATTCTTTTGACCGATCGAGGCGCTTGTTTCCGGTCGGATTCATTCAACCCCTGGGGAAAAGGCCAATGGAATTCAAAACACCAGGTGTCTACGTCGAAGAAATCTTTGTCTTTCCTCCTTCTGTAGCAGAGGTCGAGACGGCCATTCCGGCCTTCATCGGCTATACAGAGAAAGCAGAATGTCGAGGAAAGAGCCTCAGCAATTTCCCCACTCGGATTTCGTCTCTTCTGGAATATCACCAGTACTACGGCGGCGCCCACGCAATTACGGCGGTCCACGTTACCGTGGACGAGAACAACAATCACGCCGTGACGGCGACGACGGTTGCAACGCGCTTTTTCATGTACGAAGCGCTACGACTCTTCTTCGACAACGGGGGAGGCGACTGCTACATCGTTTCGGTGGGAAGCTACAGCGATACGATCCAGAATGGAAACGAGTCTGCTGCCAACAGTACCGGGTTCCGGATCGGGCTGAAGGCCCTTGAGAAGGCCGACGAGCCACTATGGTTTTCTTCTCCGACGCGGTCCTCCTGGCCGACGAGGCTCAGTTCTACGCCCTGCAGCAGCTGGCCCTGGTCCAATGCAACCAGCTGCAGGATCGGGTCGCGATCCTCGATATCAAGGAGGACGAGGCCAATCGTTCTTGGGAAGACAGCTATAAGGAATTCCGCAATAAGATCGGCATCAAAAATCTGAAGTACGGTGCTGCCTATACGCCCTGGCTCCGTTCTTCCTACCCCAAACAGGTTGACTACAACGTCTTCAGCGGCAACGCGACCGACGGCAATGGGGCCGTGGATCTGGCCACGATTACTTCCGACAGCAATCTCAACAACCTGGGCACCGCTACCACTACCGCGGTGACCGATCGCACGGCCGTAGAAGCAACCATTACCGCGAACAAGTCCACCTCACCAACGCTCGAGGACCGCTACAAGTTCCTCAAGAACGACTTGGACGCGGCCACCACCGACCCCCAACGCAAGACTCGCTTCAAGAACTTGCTTGGTTTTGCCCGCGGCTTGGCGCTGCGATGTTGCCGTCTGGTCCTCATCGCTGGGTGGCACCAACCTTCAGAACGATCTCAACGCTTATGCTGCCAGCACCCTCAAGGCGGCCGTGGAAGGTCTGGTTGGTTTGAAAAGAACGCGGACATCCGCACCCTCGCGGACACGGCAAGCGAGGAGGCTGTGGATACAACCTATTCCGACTTCGATTCTACCCGCTGGCTGGACGACGCAAACGACGATGGTGTCGCCGTTGATGAGATCAGCACGGATGCAACCGATTACGGTACGGGACCCACGTTCAGTGCTGGGGAGATTGCGACCATGGTGGGAGAACTGGACGGGATCCTTCAGAACAAACCCAATTCCAACCTCCTGACCTTCATCGAGCAGGTGGCGGAAGCCGCGGCGACTCAGGCGGGCATCGCCCAGAAAACCCTCTACGAGGGACACACGATCGTCGGCAACATCGTCGAGAACATCAAACGTGAGTTGGGTAAGGTTCCGCCCAGTGGAGCGATTGCCGGAGTCTATGTCTCTGTTGATCGCAGCCGCGGCGTCTGGAAGGCCCCGGCCAACGTGAGCCTTTCCGCGGTCAGCCAGCCTCTGGAACAGATTGGTGACTTCGAGCAGGAAGATCTCAACGTGGATGTCAACGGCGGCAAGTCGATCAACGGCATCCGTATTTTCACCGGACGCGGCATCCTGGTCTGGGGTGCCCGGACTTTGGCAGGCAACGACAACGAATGGCGCTATGTTCCGGTCAGGCGCTTTTTTAACATGGTCGAGGAATCGGTAAAGAAGTCCACCTCGTGGGCGGTCTTCGAGCCCAATTCCGCTCCCCTCTGGACTAAAGTGAGGAGCATGATCGAAAACTTTCTAGTCCAGAAGTGGAGGGACGACGCTTTAGCTGGAGCCGCTCCGGATGAGGCTTTCTTCGCCAAAGTGGGCCTGGGGGAGACGATGACGCCCCAAGACATCCTGGAGAGGCGACTGATCGTCGAGATTGGTATGGCGGTGGTTCGACCGGCCGAGTTCATCATTTTCAGGTTCTCTCACAAGATGCAGAAATCGTAGCTCCTTGCTCAGGTCGCGGCCCCGAAGCCAGGGCTCTTTCTTGAGACTGGAAACAATGGCCAAGGGTTCTCAAGCAAGGGTTTATTCCCATGGCATATCCACTACCGTATTGCACTTCAGAGTCGAATGGAGAGGGACCCTGCTCGCCTTCTCAGAGGTTACCGGGCTGAACATCGAAGTCCAACCCACCGGGTATCGCTTGGGACCAACCCCCGATAAGATGGTACGCGGAACCTGGGGAGGAGCGCCGCTATGAAACATCGAACGCATTTGGTTATCTCGCTTCTTGTTTGCCTAGGGGGACTCATCTCGTTCGGCTGCCAGGACCGTTCGGCTTCGGCGTGGTCCGAGCTGGGAAAGATAGATTTCCCTACCTCCGGCTCACCCGAGGCGCAGGAGCACTTCATCCAGGGTGCGTTGCTGCTGCACAGCTTTGAGTTCGAGGATGCCGCCGAAGCTTTCCAGCAGGCACAGCAGATCGAACCTGACTTCGCCATGGCCTATTGGGGCGAGGCGCTGACGCACAACCACCCTCTCTGGGAGCAGCAAGACGCCAAGGCCGCCCGCGAAGTGCTGGCGCGGCTGGCGCCGACGCCCGAGGAGCGCCTGGCCAAGGCGCCCACCGAGCGCGAGAAAGATTACCTGCGCACGGTCGAGGTGCTCTATGGCGAGGGCACCAAGGAAGAGCGAGACTTCGGCTACCTGGAGGCCATTCGGAAGATTGCCGAGAAGTACCCCGATGATCTCGAAGCCGCCTCCCTGCATGCCCTTGCTACTCTCGGCACCTCGCACGACGAACGCGACTTCCGCATCTACATGCGTGCGGCGGCGATTGCCGAGGAGGTATTCGCCAAGAACCCTTTCCACCCCGGCGCCGTGCATTATCTGGTCCACTCCTACGACGACCCGATCCATGCTCCCATCGGCCTGCGGGCGGCGCGGGTTTACGCCAAGATCGCCCCGGCCGCTGCCCACGCGCTGCATATGCCGTCCCATGTTTTCGTTTCGCTGGGCATGTGGGACGAAGCCGTCGCGTCGAACGAGGACTCCTGGCAGGCCGGCGAAGCTCGCGTCGAGCGCAAGAATCTGGGCACTGACGAGCGCGAGTTTCACTCCCTGTGGTGGCTCGAATATGCCTACTTGCAGCAAGGGCGTTATCGCGAGGCCCGCAAGCTGCTCGACATCATCGAAGCGGATGCCGCCAAGAGCGGCTCGAAACTTACTCGGCAGCACCTCGTAGCTCTGCGCTCGCACTACCGCGTTGAGAGCCGCCAATGGCAGGCTGATTCGATCCAAATCGATACCTCGGGCCTGCGAACGTCGTCGCTGGCGCAGGACCTGTTCGTGCAGGGGATGAGTGTGGTCAAGACCCGTGATCTTGCGGCAGCCAAAGCGCTGCTGGCGAAGTTAAGTGCTTACCTGGACAAAGAGCGTGAACGAGCCGCGCAGGAATTGGGTGCCGGCGGGATGGCCTACGTCGGCCCTCTACGCGGCGCGGAGGTGATGGCGTTGGAGTTAGAGGCACTGATTCGATTGGCGGAAGGGAAAGCTGCCGACGCAACGCAGGTCATGCAATCCGCGGTCGCTGCCGAGGACAAGTTGAGCCTGGGCTATGGTCCACCCTATCCAGTCAAGCCGGCGCACGAGCTATTCGGCGAGATGCTGCTCGGTTTGGACCGGCCAGAAGAGGCACGAGAGCAGTTCGAGCGAGCGCTTGATCGTGCGCCGAGCAGAGCATTGTCATTGCTGGGGTTGGCCCGCGCAGCGGCCAAGGCGGGCGACTCGCAGAAGGCCAAAGATACCTATGCCGAGCTGCTAGGCATCTGGCACCGGGCCGACGACGACCTGCCAGGGCTAGCCGAAGTGCGGCAGGCAGCAACAGCTCAACTCGCTACGCGATGATCTTGTGAATTGGCTTGGCGCCGTGGGTGATTCCACCTTTGATCTCGCCACCGGCCATCCAGCAGGTGAAGGCAGGGGGATGGTACAAACTGTTCTTCGACGATTTCCTGATCGAGGTAAGAAGCAGCCTCACTCGCGTAGTCCATTAGCCATCCAAGCAGGGCGCTCCCATAAACAGTGAACTGATTACCAAGGCGTCCTCCAGTTGAGGCCAGGGAACCGGGCAAAGTCACGATCTAGCGTGATCCACTCGCAACCAGCCTCAATGGCGAGCGCTGCAAACCAGGCATCTGGGACCAGGTTGCCTCGTGCGTCCGCCTGGCTGCACAACTGAATGAATATCTGCCAGTGTCGCACACTTGGTCGGATGATCACCGAGTGCGGTAGGAACAGGAGAACATTACAGAAGGCAAGCGTCTCTTCGAGCGTGCTTGGCTGTGCAAACACTCGGGGATGGGTGGCGATTCGAATCACTCCGCTCAAGACCTGAGGTGCTATCCCATAGCGGGAATCTCCGTTGACCACTTGATTCAGCCAATCCCGGGAACGAACGTGGTCCGTCGAATCCGGACGGAAGGCATGGAGCAGAACGTTGACATCGGGCAAGATCATCGTCCATCCAGCACGTCCAATAGCGACGCGGCGTTGTTTAGATCCACTCCCGGAAAGACACCACCTGATGCCTTGGAGACCGGCAGAACCGTTCGTCTCCGTTCTTTCTGTTCTGGTTCCGCCAAAACGATCATGAGCCCCTCTTCAACCAGGGATGTGAGTGTTCGACCTTCTTCGGCCGCCTTACGTTTTGCGTGCTCCAGAAGCTTGTCCTGAAGACGGATTGTAGTTCGCATGACATTTAAGCATATTGATTCTGAGTCAGTATGTCAATCTGTTCCTGCCTCGAGTATGGTGCCAAAACTCGACTGACTTCCTCACGCCGCCGCCCAGCCGCTACGCGATGATCTTGTGAATTGGTTTGCCGTAGTCGATTTAGAGACGCTTGTGACCGGGCACGTCCAGTTTCTGGGGGTCGAGCCCAAGCTGATGCAAGACGGTGGCGTGAAGGTCCGTGACGTAGTGGCGGTCCTCGATGGCGTGGTAGCCGAGTTCGTCGGTAGCGCCGTGGGTGATTCCACCTTTGATTCCGCCACCGGCCATCCAGCAGGTGAGAAGGCCGGGGGATGGTGGTCCCGGCCTCCGGTCGGGCCCTGGACGCCCGGAGTGCGGCCGAACTCGGTCTCCCAGACCACCAGCGTCTCACCCAATAGACCCCTCTGCTTGAGGTCCTTGAGTAGGCCACCGATGGGATGGTCGACCTCAGAACAGGTGCGGCCATGGAGTTTCTTCAGGTGGAAGTGAGCGTCCCAGCCGATGGTGTCGGTTGAATAACCGTGAATCACCTGGACGAAACGAACGCCCCGCTCGACCAGCCGACGAGCCGTCAAGCAGATCTCTCCAAACGGTTTAGTGACCTCATTGTCGAGTCCGTAGAGCCGCTGTGTCCGGGGGGGGCCTCCGAGAACTTGAACAGGTCGGGAACGGAGGTTTGCATCCTGAAGGCGAGTTCGTAGGCCTTGATGCGCGCGCGCATGGCGGAATCGTCGGGGTACTGCACGGCTTCCAGATGATTGAAACATCGGAGCAGTGCAAACTCGACTTCCTGTTCTCTCTGTAGATGCCCTCAATCGGCCGCCAGAAGGGAAGCGGGTTGGTGGGGTTTACGTCGATAGTGATGCCATTGTTTTCGGGTCCGAGATAGTTTCCCGAGATGCTGGCCGGACCTCCGTCGTGGGGAAGAATGCGGCCACCGAGGACAATGAACTGGGGAAGGTTGTCGTTCAGCGATCCCAGTCCATAGTGTACCCATGAGCCCAGCGACGGGAAGAGGCCTTCGAAGATGTGCCGGCCTGTATGGAACTGGGTTTGAGCGGCATGATTGTTGTCGGTAGTCCACATGGAGCGAATCACCGCGATATCGTCGATTGACTCGCTCACGTGGGGCCACCAGTCGCTCACTTCGATACCGCTCTGACCCCGCTTGCCATAGCCTACCTGAAGAGGAAACAGTTTGTTGTAGGAACCGCGATTCCGACCGAAGAACTGCACCGTATTCTTGTTGTACTTCGAATCGAGGACGTGTTTGTAGGGTGTCTCGTCGATGCTCATCTCGGCGTATTTGTTGAGTGCCGGTTTGGGATCGAAGGTTTCCATCTGGCTGGCGCCGCCCTGCATGAAGAGCCAGAGGACACTCTTGGCCTTGGGAGCGAAGTGAGGAAGACCGTCAGGGAGCGTCCACAATTCGCCGGAGCTGGGTGCAGCCACTCCGTCCCGATGAAGCATGGCGTCGAGGGCCATTCCAGTGACCCCCATGCCCAGATTGGAGAAGAAGGTCCTTCGATGGATGTTGAGGCATCCCGGACCCCGCAATCTCGGTTTCCCTTTCATCATCTGTCCCCCGAGCTTCGCATTCTTCACCGAATTGTGACGAACTTGTTCCGATTGAACAAGACGTGTACCAGACTTTCCCGCGCTCTCAACCACGGCTCCACCGAAGGCGGAACTTCCCCCGGGATGGCCGCTTCGAATCGGGTCAGCTTCCGTGGATCCGTCAAAAGGCTCGCCTGTCGCTGAAGATATTCTAGACTGTCGGCCTGTTCCTCTGCTGTAGGAGCTCGTCCCAGCATTCGCTCGAAGGTCGCTGCTACGAAGTGGCCTTCATCCCTGCCTACTTCTTCTGAGGTCCTGCGTGCCAGCACGTGAGACAGGGTATAGCTCATTTCGCTGTTGGAAAGAGCCAGAGCTTGTTGGGGCACGATGCTTTCATGACGACGGTAGCAGCCGTCGGCATCGGCCTGATCAAATAGCCTCAGGAACTCCATGTTTTCATTCGGCGTGTGCGTGAAGTAGAGGCTCCTCCGTCGGGACCTCTGTCCCGTATAGTGATCGAGCTCGGGTCCGCCGACGATGGGAGCCAGCTCTCCGGCTGCTAATAGCATGCTGTCGCGAACCGTCTCGGCTTCCATCCGGCGCTGATTCATGCGCCACAGATATCTATTGTTGGCGTCGGTCACCAGGTTGGGATGGTCTTTTCGACTTGGCCAGGACTGCATACGGTAGGCATTTCTGGTAACCATCAAACGATGGATGTGTTTCATGCTCCAACCGTGTTCCATGAGCTCGACTGCGAGCCAGTCCAGTAGTCGGGGATGGGAGGGAGCTTGTCCGCTGAGTCCGAAGTTCTCCACAGTTGCCACGATGGGCTCACCGAAATGACGCATCCAGATGTGGTTGATGGCGACCCGAGCAGTGAGAGGGTTGTCCCTGCGCGTGATCCAACGGGCCAATGCCGTGCGCCTGCCGGTGCTGGTTTTCGGGTAGGGTGTGCCGATGGGTGAGTATTCGTTCTTACCTTTACCCAGAGCTTTCTGAGCCGCCCTGACCTGCGCGTTGGCGACGGTGATGCGCTTCTCCCGGGTTTTTATCAATGTCTCGCCGCTTGCCGGGGGGCCGTAGAGCATCAGCAAGCTTCTGTTGAGCCTCCAGAAGATTTATTTCGGCCTTGAGGAAGGTAGCGGCGCGCTCCGCTCTTCGTGCCGCTTCGGCATATTCCGCTGCCTTGGGATCGGGCGGATCGGCGTAGTGGGCTCGGTCGGCAGTCAGGCGCGCCTTCAATGCGGGGAAGTTCTCCTTCCCCCAAGCCAGGTTTTTCTCGGCTAGTTCAAGTGCTTCCTGAGCTTGACGCAGGGCGAGTTGCGGATCTTCCGGCTGCAATCCGTCGACCCAGTCGGCAATTCGATCGATGAGCGCCCGCGGCAGGGGAGGTGCTTCGGCGGGCATGCGCGGCTGCTTGTCGCCTCGCAGGCGACGAATGACAGAACTGATTTCGCTCTTTCCCGGAATGACCCCGGGGCCTCCTCTGGTCCCTCCTTCGAGCAGCAGATCGAAGGTAAGCGGTCGAAAGTCGTTGCGAGCAACATTGGGTCCGTGGCAGGCAATGCAGTGTTCATCAAAGATGGGCCTGATCTCTGTTTCAAAAGTGTCTCGTCCCGCTTTCAAGGTCGTCGCTTCCGACTCCTCGGTTGCCCGCCGCCTAGCGAGAACAAGCTGCTGCTTGGCCTCGGAAAACTCCGCTTCTGCCTTTTCGATTTCCTCCCGAGCTTGCCGCAGCAAGTCGCGATGTACGAATGGTCGGATCGACGGATTATAGCTTTCCAGGGGTAACTCGACTGGTTCGATTCTCTCTCCGAGAGCGCCGAGGATCTCGGGGACGGAAGGAGACAGAGGCTTCGTTTTATCGAGGTTCTTTTCGTCTCCCCGGATGAAGCGATAAGTCTCGGCAAAGCTGGCCGGTCCGTGGCGGCTCGCTGCGTGGGGTTCGGAGTCGAAGGCTCGAGGCATACCTGCCTCGAGGATGTCCGGCTCCCCTGGCAGACGGTCGGTTCTAACGTCATGACGCTCGAAGAATTCCCGGAAGCGATAGTATTCTTCCTGGGCGATCGGGTCCGTCTTGTGATCGTGGCAGCGGGCGCACTTCAGGGTAGTTGCCAGAAATCCTGAAGCGGCGTGCTCCACGGTCTCTCTGAGCCAGGCATTTTGATTGGGACCGAACCAGTTTCGGACCAGGTATCCAGCCGCACGCAAGGCTTTGGGATCGGTGGGAGCGAGCTCGTCGTCGGCCAGCATTTCGAGGATCATGCGATCGTAACCCTTGTCCTCGTTGAGGGACTCGATGATCCAATCTCGCCAGTGCCACAAGTGTCTCTGACTGTTCTGAACCAGACCGAATCCCCGCAGGCCGTACCAATAGCTGTAGCGCCACACATCCATCCAATGTCGACCCCAGAGCTCCCCGTAATGGGGGCTCTGTAGCAATCGGTCGACGACTCTTTCATAGGCCTGGTCGGAGCGGTCTTCTAGAAAGGAGCGGAGCTGGTCCGGCGCCGGTGGGAGGCCCGTCAGATCCAGGTAAAGACGCCTCAGCAGCATTCGCTTTGGTGCCTCGGGCATGGGCTCAAGAGCGAGCCGCTCGTGCTCGGTTGCCAGAAAAGCATCGATCGGATTGCGCGCCCAGGCCTGGTTCTCGACCCGGGGAGGATCCGTTCTTCTGGGAGGCTGATAGGCCCAATGATCGCTGTTGGGAAGGGAAGACTTTAGCTCATCTGCTGGGGCGATGCTGAGGTCGCTTGAATAAGGTGCCCCGGCATCCACCCAGGCCACCAGATTTCGGATCTCCTCATCTGAAAGCTGCTCGCTCTGGTAGGGCATATCCGGCTCGTGCTGGTGTCTGACCTTCCTGACTAGCAAACTGGCTTCAGCATCCCCGGGGATGACGACGTCGTTGTGCTCATCGCTTCCTTGCAGAGCCTTCTCGCGCCCGGAAAGATCGAGTCCCGTTTGCCTGAACCTACCTCGCGGCAGCTCAGGTACCTGGTTTCCAAGGTCGGCCTGACCTGGTCGAATAGGTCACCCGAACCGTTTGCCCGCTTTGCACTGACTCGATCGGTGACAGCTGTATCGCCGTCTGAGTCGAGCCCA
>Ga0310121_10000624_pt1 | contig 38277 bp, 23 predicted proteins | sample CB27_Tmax_986_MG_FD_203504 | JGI IMG/M metagenome (GOLD analysis project Ga0310121, IMG submission 203504) | Marine microbial communities from Western Arctic Ocean, Canada - CB27_Tmax_986 | ecosystem: Environmental > Aquatic > Marine > Oceanic | place: Canada: Western Arctic Ocean | collected...
GCGCGGAACTCCGCAACGAAGTAACGGACCTACAGACACAGATCACGGGCAATTCGAGCACATTTGTTCCCAACGAACAGGTTGCACAACTCCGTGTCATGCTCGCAGCCGTGCAGCAGACTGCAGCTGACGAACGAGATGCGGTTGCCCGTCGTGCCAAATCAGAGGTTCAGCAGTATCAGACCGAAATTACAAGATTGAACAAGATCTTGGTCCAAGCAAAAGCACAGCCATCTACACACCCGATTGTGTCCTCTTTGCAAAATCATCTTGTCTCCGCGCGCGAACAACTCAAGAAAGCGGAGACCATTCTAATCGACCGAAGCAAAGAAGCAGTAACGGCCCGCGAAAGCGCCGCCGAGGCAAACGCTGAAAGTGAACGACTTCGTTCCGAGATAAAATCTCTTCAAAGCCAACTGGACAACGCGGGTACAGCACGCGAGCTCCGAGTCCAATCACTGGAAACACAGCTGGGTGGATTGCGTACCCAATTAAAGAAGCAGCGCCATGTCACATCCAAAAAAACCAAATACGAAAAACAAAAGATGCAGGTCACGGTTCAACGCCTTGAGACCGAGTTAGCCAAGCTGCGTTCCCAACTGCATACCGAACGAACCGAAAAACACGCGGTACAAGAGACAGCCCAGAAGGTAAAACAGAAGAGTGAAAAACTCGCACTCAAAGCGAATGAATTCAGAACAAAATCGAAGGAACTCAAGGCAAATGCAGAGCGACTGAAGAACGAGGCTAGAAAACTTCGGACGAAAATTGAGCAACTCGAACAATCCGACCAGGGACAGGCCGCAGCCAAACTTCGTAAATTCCTGAACACGGCCGAGCGCGCTGCTCGAATCTCACGAGCCAAAGCGGCGTCCATGAAGGCAGCTGCCCAAAAATGGCAATCCGAAGCCAACCGTTCCCAACAGGCAAAAGAACGCGCAATGGCGGACAAACAACGTGCCCAGGTTCTCGCCCAGCAGAGCCTGGACGAGGTTCAACGTCTTCGTAGCCAAACGCAAAATCTACGTGCGAAGTTGAAGATGAATGGCACCGCTACGATTAAGGATATTCGCTTCGAGAGTCCCAAAGAGGGGCCACGGGTGGTAATTACTGCCAACCAGGCGTTTGAATACGATATCACGGAACGAGGCAGTCATCTCGACCTTCGTATCCGGAACGCCGAGCTACCAAATCATCTTGAGCGCATTCTCGATACTCGCGCCTTCGACGGACCGATCGCAGAGATAGCCACGTATGGCGATTCCTCTGACTCATCGATCGTACATGTCCGAGTCACACGCTCGGGCGAATCCAAGGGCGGTATCATAAGTGGTGGCAAACAACTTGTGTGGGCGTTCAAACCCAATAGCCCCACCACGGCCAACACCGCCCCGATGAACGGTAAAGCACGTTGGGGCGTGCACGGAGTCGCGTCAGCCAGCTACAATCAACAGCCGGGCGGTCCTCCCGCGGCAGGTCCCGGCGGTGGAAGTTCTCAAGCCAGCTCCTCGCCGGCCGGAGGAAACTACCAGTACATCGACCCCTATTTCGGACGGCGTCGAAAAAAGAGGAAATATCGTGGTCGCAAGATCAATCTGACCATCAAAGACGCGGATATCCTGCATGTACTGACTTTCCTCGCGAAAGAAGGGAACATCAATATCATTACGAGTGAGGAAGTTGTAGGTACGGTTTCCTTCCATTTCGAGAACATCCCCTGGGATCTCGCCCTTGAGATGGTCTTGAAATCCAAAGGTCTCGCGTACAGGCAGGAAGAAAGTGTCTATCGCATCGCTCTCGCGGACAGCATTCAAAAAGAATACGAGCGGGAAGCCGAGATCAAGAAGAAGGTTCAAGAATTCAAGCAACTCATTGTGAAGCTTATCCCCTTGAGCTATGCGGATGCCAAAAAGGTCGCCGAACGCGTGGCAGAAATTCTCTCCACCAAAGGTACGGTAGGTGTCGATGAACGTACCAACACTCTTATCGTGAAGGATGTTGAAGAACATATTCTGGCAGCCGAAGATCTGGTACACCGGCTTGACACCCAAACGCCTCAGGTCTTGATTGAAGCGCGAATCGTGGAAGCCACCGACACCTTCGCCAGGGAGCTTGGTGTTCAGTTTGGTGGTACTACGCAATATGCACCGATCTACGGAAATGAAACCGGGTTGATGTTCCCGGGTGTAGTGGGTCTCTCTGGTGGTGCCGATGACCCGTTGGCTCCCGAGTTCGGTATCTTGTCAAGTGACGCACCAAACTTCGCAATCAATATGCCCGCGACCGCCGGTCTCGGGTCTGGTGGGGCCTTGTCCCTTAGCCTGGCGAGCATCAACGGTGCGAGTACCTTAAACCTCCGTCTATCCGCAGCGGAAGAACAAGGGAAGGTCAAGATCATATCGAGTCCTCGTGTTTCCACGATGGACAACGTGCAGGCCAGTATCGAACAAGGTGTGTCAATCCCCATCAGCGTCGTAAGTGCCAATGGTGTAAACACCCAGTTCTTCCAGGCCGATCTGAAACTGGACGTTACGCCGCATGTAACTCCCGATAGCATGATCTCCATGAAGGTAGATATTCAGAAGAATGAACCGGATTTTGGACAGCGGGGTTCATCGGGTAATCCGACGATTCAGAGAAAAGAAGCGCATACCCAGCTTCTGGTGAAGGACGGAGAAACGGCTGTGATCGGTGGGATTTTCACTCGAAACACATCCATCGGTGTGAAACGCATTCCGATCCTTGGAAGCCTTCCCCTTCTGGGTTGGATGTTCCGAAATAAACAGAAGACCGACAAGCGAAGCGAATTGCTTATCTTTATCACACCGCGCATCGTAAATCGGGAAGCATCAAGGCCCAAGACCGACAGATAGGTCCGGATTTTCGATAGTGCGTTCGGAACAGGTCCATGGGTAGCCGAATCGTAATCGTAGGAATGATGGGTGTGGGAAAAACCACCGTCGGCCGTCAGCTGGCAGTCCTGGTTAAATGTTCCTTTGACGACCTCGATGATAAAGTATCTGACCAGGACCAAGGCCATCGAACTGTGGCGGATATTATACGACAGGATGGAGAGATTTCCTTCCGAAGCGACGAGATGACTGCATTCCGATCATGGCTTGAATCAAAGGAACATCAGGGGGGGATTCTGTCGGCTGGAGGGGGTTTGGTCACCCAGACTGAAGCCCGTATGCTGCTGGCGAACTCAAATATTCTGGTAATCTGGCTCACGGCCAGCATTCCTATTCTAATCCAACGACTGGGCGAGACTCCCGAATCAAAGCGCCCACTCCTTGATGGCCGATCTTCTTACGAGGACCGTCTTGAAGAGCTCATGTCTATACGATGCCACCTATATGAGTCCGTCGCTGACGTCGTGGTCGAAACAGGCAATTTGAGTCCTGACACGATTGTTCAGAAGATATGGGAGCAGATTTCAAAGGATCACGAACCATGCCTCGTCTAGTGGTATCTTCTACCGCAGGAGACTATCCCGTGCTCGTCCAACGAGCTGCGCCGGACGTCGGTGACATTCCGGACCACCTCTACGCAGATGATGGTCGTATAATCCTGATCACCGACGAGCGTATTGCAGGCATACATGGCGCAACTGTAGAAGCCCAACTCGTCAAATTGGGCTTTCGTCCGGTCATACTCACGATTCCCATCGGTGAGCGTGCCAAGAGTCCCACAACGGTGATTCGGCTATGTCGCGAAATGCTAGGCCATAAGGCACAACGTAGAACGCCCATATTTGGACTCGGCGGTGGCGTTGTCGGGGACATCGCAGGGCTCGTGGCAAGCCTGTATATGCGCGGAGTTCCTCTGCTACATATACCGACGACACTCCTGGCGCAGGTAGACAGCAGCGTCGGTGGGAAAACGGGGGTCGATCTCCCGGAAGGAAAAAACCTCATCGGAACCTTCTGGCCACCCACGATGGTTTGGACCTGTACAGACTTTCTGGAGACCCTGCCAGCGCGCCGGATACGGGAGGGGCTGTCTGAAGCCTTGAAGTATGGTTATATCTCCCGGCCAGATCTTCTGGACCGTTGTCTTGAAATCCCCGCCCGCTCAGCCAATAGGGATCCCGCACGATTGGAGACGTTTGTCTTTGATTGCATATCCGTGAAAGCCAACGTCGTTGTACAGGATGAACACGAAAAGGGGCTCCGCGAAATTCTGAATTTTGGCCATACGATTGGGCATGCGATCGAACGTCATCTCGGCTACCGGGGAATTACGCATGGGGCGGCCGTTTCCATCGGAATGATCATTGAGCTGGCACTTGGTGAAATCCTTGGTGTCACCGCCAAAGGGCTCTCGGACGACGCTCGTGCCCGTCTATCTTCTATTGGGTTGCCCACAACCATTCCGACTGGAATCGGCGTTAAAGATATCGTTGAAGCCACCCGCCACGACAAAAAAAACGTCGGCGAAAACCTCAGATTCGTGGCAATTTCTGAGCCCGGAACTCCAACTCTTGTCCAACTGACCGATAAAGAATTACTCAAAAACTTGAACTTGGTCCGATGAGCGGTGATAAATATAGAAGGGATTAAACATGAAGAAGCATCGGAAATATCTTTTGAAAAAAATGATCAGACTTACGCTTGTCTTGACTTGGATGTGTTCAGGTCTTTTCGCCTGCGTCGCTGAAAAGCCCCATGTCCTGTTTCTACATGGGAACGCACGACTCGATCTGGAGTTGAATGCCTGTGTTCTTTCGGCCGCGAGCCTGGATGTTAAAACAATCAACTGGGGGGTTCTGGACCTGAATCTCTCCCAGGAATATCTGATGAATACGATCGTCGAAAACAAGACGATCCGGAGTGACACCATTCCCGGGGTAATCCCACTACAGGTCAATAACAATACAGTCCAGATAACGGTTGTACGGTTCAATTACAGAGTGCCTGATGGGGATAACGGTAAGCCCTTGGTTGATGTCCCACAGACCACAGTCATCCGGCATCTTCCAGACTCGCTTGATCCCCAGTCCTTGCGGATTCTGGCCTTCCCAGCCATCGATCCGAACGTAGCCGACGTCCTGGTAAATGGACCCAATTCCAAGGACTACTGGGCAAGTCAGCCAGTCGAAAATCAGGTTCCACCCGTCGAAATCCTGGTAGAAATCCAGATCGAGGGAATCCTGATGGACGGTACTCTGGTGCGATCCAATCTGTTCACATACCCGATATACATATGTAAGGGATGTCTTTTGGACGATTCACCGGCTGATTGTACGGCAGCACCCACTGCCGAAATCCCCTGCTTGTTCGGGCAGGATGATACCGTTGATTGCCGCCTCTGTTATAACCTGAAGGGCGACCTGGATCTCTGTGATCCAAACCAGCTCACATTTTAACGGGCGACAAAACTAGGACTGGATCGAACGGTTAATCTCTTGCTATGGTCATCCCACACTCAGTATGGCTGACCATGACACAACGAGATTCTCTCCGACGCCACGACATCGATATCGCGGGACGTAGCCTGACCATACAGACGGACCGGGATACAGAGATCCTCGACAGCATCTGTGCCTACGTAAATGCACGCTACGACGAGGTGCAAGCAACCCCCGGACTTTCCCAGGCAAACCAGAACGTCATGTTGGCATTATGTATTGCTGAGGACCTGTTCGAGGAACGTTCTCAACATAACCAGAAGGTCGGTCGCGTGAGACAAGAAGCGAACCAGATTCTACAACGACTGGAAGATCTGACGACCCCAGCCGAGACCGAATCTGAATAACCCCCCTGGAATGTGGGGTTGTGGCTCCGTCTATCAGCTGATGCACAAGAATCGACAAGAGAAGCGGGGACATTACGATACTCTGCGTAATGCCCTTACAACAGCCGAGCAAACGGCTTTGAGTCAGCAACTCTGTGAACGGTTGTCGGAACTCCCGGAAATTCAAAACGCACGCCATGTGGCGGGCTATTTTCCTGTTCGAGGCGAAGCGGATGTCCGGCCTTTGCTGGCGGAACTCTTAGACCGGAATGTTCATGTCTATCTACCGGTCATCGCCGACGCGGATCTTCAATTCGGCCGTATCACAACTCTCGACCCAGCGGCCCTTGAGCTGGGCCCCTTTGACATTCCGGCTCCGCCAACAGCAAGTCTGCCGTTCGAGGCTCTCGATGTGGTCCTTGTTCCGGGGGTCGCCTTTGATAACGCGGGGAACCGGTTGGGTCGGGGCGGTGGTTATTTCGATCGAGCCATGAAAAACCAACCCGAACGTCCCTGCCGTATTGGCGTCGGGTTCTCGTGCCAGATCGACCCGGACGGCTTGCAGCCAGAGCCACATGATGTTCCCATGCACATCATCATGACCAATACGGGAAAGATCTACCCTCCGGTCCCCTGATCGTGATAGCAACATGAGCGAAATGAGCGAAGACAAAGCCCAAGAATTGTCCCCTGAGATACGGCAGGAAATTGACCGTCAGGTAGCGGCTCTTTGCGGCGGAATCATAGACCTGCAGACTGAGGCCGATCTACGCTCCAAACTGGCACGAAGTATCAAAAACAACCAACCTCTGCGCGTAAAACTTGGCGCCGATCCAACGGCACCGGATATTCATCTAGGTCATGCTGTCGTCCTCACGAAACTTCGACAATTTCAGGATCTTGGTCACCGCGTCATTTTTCTGATCGGAGATTTTACAGCCCGTATCGGTGATCCAAGCGGAAAGAAAGAAATGCGCCCCATGCTCGATGAGGCGGCCATAGCCGAAAATGCCAATACGTACACCAAGCAGGTTTTCAAGATTCTGAATCCGGATCAGACAGAGATCCGTTTCAATAGTGAATGGATGGGCGAACTCAACGCCGCCGGCGTCGTATCTCTGGCTTCGAATATGACCGTAGCCCGGATGTTGGAGCGAGATGACTTCGAGAAGCGGTATACAGAAGGACGTCCTATCGGTATCCACGAATTTCTCTATCCGCTGGTACAGGGCTACGACTCTGTGGCCCTTGAAGCCGATGTCGAGATCGGTGGCAGCGACCAATTATTCAACCTACTGGTCGGACGTGAGATCCAGAAAAACCATGGCCAGGAGCCGCAGGTAGTCATGACCGTACCTCTTCTAGAGGGGACTGATGCCCGGTTTGAGAACGGCCAGATCGTCGGCGCCAAGATGTCCAAATCCCTTGGGAATTATGTAGGCATCGAGGAGGCTCCAGAGACGCAGTTCGGCAAGTTGATGTCCATCTCGGATCCGCTTATGTGGCGCTATTATCTATTGTTGTCGGGTAAATCGAAGAGCGAGATCGACGATTTGCAAAAGGGCGTTGCAAACGAAGAAGTCCATCCGATGGCCGTGAAGAAAGCCCTGGCGCATGACCTGGTGAGCCGGTTTCATGGTCCAGATGCTGCGGATCGAGCGCAGCAGGACTTTGAGACGCGCTTCTCAAAACGAGAAATCCCCGAAGATCTACCCGAATTCGAGATCGAAAATACCGTGGACCAGGGGGCTGGCCTCATCCACGTGCTTCGTGAAGCACAGTTGGTTTCCAGCGGAAAAGAAGCTCGTCGGTCCTGCCAACAGGGTGCCGTCCGAATCGAAGGGGAAAAGATCTCCGATCCAAACTATGTGCTCGCCATCGGCTCGCAGGTCGTGGTCCAGGTAGGTCGCCGAAAAATGGCGCGCGTGACGGTGATCGCAAAGGCCTGAGTTGGATAGAAAAGATCGGTTTTGAACCTGGTGCGTATGTACTTCCATCGACATGTTCCCCGATGGAGGTTCCCCAATGTACCGAAAAATCCGATTGAGCGTGCCACTCTGGACGCTCCTTGCCATATTCTTCCTGACTAATAGCGCCCTCGCCAGTACGGTCGAGCCGGCCGACAAAACGCAAGACGCGGGCACGTTGCAAGCGTCGTCATCCGACGGCGAAGAAGTCGGTCGTTTCCCGTTGCAACACACCGAGGTGAAGGCTCAGATTTCTGGGTTTATCACCCGCGTCACAGTGACGCAGTTTTACGAGAACCCCTTCGATAAGACCATCGAAGCAATCTATACCTTTCCCCTGCCCGACGGCGCAGCGGTCGATCGTATGGACATGTTGATTGGCGACCGCAGTATTGCGGGACAAATCAAGAAGCGGGCTGAAGCAAAGGCTATTTATGATGCCGCCAAACAACAGGGCCATACGGCCTCGTTGTTGACACAAGAGCGTGCCAATATATTTACCCAGGCGCTGGCGAATATTCATCCTGGGGATAAGATCCGCATCCAGATCAGTTATGTGGAAACCCTCGTATACGAAGACGGTCGCTACACCTTCCGCTTCCCGATGGTTGTCGGGCCTCGCTATATCCCTGGCGCTCCCCTGGTCAAAAACCAGAGCGGAAGCGGCTGGGCACAGGACACCGACCTTGTGCCGGATGCCTCACGTATCACTCCCCCGGTCCTTAAAAAAGGACAACGGTCCGGCCACGATATTTCCGTGTCGGTACAGCTGGATGCCGGTGTTCCGGTGCACAAGTTATCGACCCCCTCCCACACCATCTCCAACAAGAAGCACAGTACCTCGAGACGAACCGTAGTCCTCGACCCGACCGATAGCATCCCCAACAAAGATTTCATTCTTCATTATCACGTCGCAGGAAAACGACCGGAGCTCGCCGTACTGGCACAAAACGATCCGGAGAATGGCGGGCATTTTATGCTGCTTGTTCAGCCGAAAGCCGACTTCCGTCTCAAGGAGATCACGCCCAAAGAGATGGTCTTTGTCGTGGACAACTCCGGCTCCATGAGTGGCCAGCCCATGGCGGCCTGTAAGCGCCTGATTCGAAAAGCCCTCAAGGAAATGAACCCCGACGACACCTTCCAGATTCTCCGTTTCTCCGAGCGGGCCAGTGGAATGTCACCGGCTCCCATCGCCAACACTCCGGCAAATGTGGAACGTGGGCTGCAATACATCAATCGTATGCGAGGTATGGGCGGCACCAATATGATCGAAGGGATCAAAGCTGCACTCGATATACCGGAAAACTCGGATCGTATGCGCGTTGTCTGGTTCCTTACCGACGGATATATCGGCAACGACGACCAGATCCTGGCAGCCATCCGTCAAAAGATCGGTAATGCACGACTGTTCGCCCTCGGTGTCGGCTCCAGCCCCAACACCTATCTACTTAATAATATGGCCTGGAATGGCCGCGGAGCTGTGGATTACATTCGCCCCAATCAAAAAGCACAGGGGTTCGTAGACCGCTTCTACAACCGTATCAGCAGCCCTTATCTGACCGATATCAAGATCGATTGGAAGGGACTTGAGGTGGAAGAGGTCCTACCCAAACGCATACCCGATCTCTACACGGGACAACCTCTCGTTGTGTACGGCCGATATAAGAAGGGTGGCAAAGCCCGCGTCGTGGTCCACGGAAAGATCCGCGGTCGCGCCCGTACTTTCAACGTTCCGGTCACCCTACCCTCCGGCGCCACCAAACAAGAGTCCATCGGTGCTATCTGGGCGCGTAATAAGATCAAGCGTTTGAACACCTCGCTCCTGTCTCGCTACAACCGGAACCTCGATCGCAAGTCTATTGTCGAAGAGATTACGGACGTAGCACTCAACTACCGTCTAATGAGCCAATACACAGCCTTCGTCGCCGTGGAAAAGACGCTGCGCCGCAAACCCGATGGAACCATCGAGACCGTTGTCCAACCTGTGGTCATGCCGGAATTCGTATCCCACGAAGGCGTATTTGGCCGCGGTGCCGGAAAAAGTGGAGCGATCCGTAAGCGTTCTCGCAGTATTCGGTCCCCAGGAACGTCCCATTTCTACAACAGTGCTCCGACTGGCCAGGCGCAAGGCATGGGCAGTATCCATCATAGCGGTAGCGGTGGCGGTGGCGGTGGCTTGGCTATCGGTAGTGGCAGTACCGAAAGTCAGGCGACACCTCGTCGTGAGAAGGGAAAGCTTCTGGATAGCGTGGATAAGGACGACGAGGACGAAAAGATCGCTGGTGTACAAGTCAAAGTCAGTACTCTGCACGGTGGCAACGCCGACGCGCGCAAAGAGCTTCGGAAGCTGGTATCCCTGCAACTGAAGGCGCAACAAGGCTGTCTGAAGCGGCGCAGTGAATCCAAATCGTCCCATGTGCGGATCAAACTCACATTTGCTGCCGATGGAACCGTAGCCGACGTCGATATTCTCGACCAGGGCACAGTCGGGAATCTGACTGTACGGTGCCTACTCTTTGCAATGCGGCAGGTCTACACCCGCACACTCGCCGGGCAGACATTCAAGCTCTCCCTGAATATCTCCCCCTGACTCCTCCCTATGCAGGGGCCCCGTGTCTTCGGAGACGGGGCCCTTTGCATTTTTGGTTCAGGAACCGCAGGCGTCGCCTATCCCATCCATATTGGTATCGGCCTGATCCGGATTCCAGATCCAGGGACAATTATCGAGAGCATCGACGATTCCATCTTCGTCGTTGTCCCCCCCACAATGGTCCCCGATTCCATCGCCATTCACATCTTCCTGATCTGGATTGGCGATCCACCGGCAATTATCGTCCCCGTTGTTAACTCCATCTCCGTCCCAGTCGTTCTCACAGGGATCGCCCGCACCGTCCCCATCGGTATCCACCTGATCCTCGTTGGAGACGATGACACAATTGTCCTCGTTGTTCGGAACTCCATCCCCATCCATGTCATTTTCGCATTCGTTACCCTGGCCGTTGAAGTTGTTGTCACTCTGATCAGGGTTGGCCACCAGGAAGCAATTATCACATTGGTTACCCACGCCGTCCTGATCCAGGTCGTGCTGTAGCGGGTTGGTGTACCAGACGCAGTTATCATTGGCGTCTACGACCGAATCTCCATCCCAGTCGCTACATACATCACCATGTTGATCGTTGTTCCAGTCCTGCTGCCCAGGATTGAACACTCCCGGGCAGTTGTCCGTTTGGTTGGGGATACCGTCATTATCAAAATCGGACTCACAGGCGTCCCCTACCCCATTTCCATTGGCATCTTCCTGGTAGGGGTTTGGTATAAACATGCAGTTGTCGTCGCTATTCACAACACCATCGCCATCCAGGTCGTTCTCGCAGGCATCTCCATTCCCATCGCCATCCGTATCGGTCTGATCGGGATTGTAGACTAAGGGACAGTTATCCTCTGGATTGAAGATCGCATCGCCATCAAAGTCGAATGCGCAGGCGTCCCCCTGCCCGTCCCAGTTGGAGTCCTGCTGACCCGGATTGGGCACAAGGAAACAGTTGTCACAGAAATTCCCGACCCCATCGGCATCGGTATCTTCCTGGGCTGGATTATCCCAAAATGGACAGTTGTCCAAGGCATCAACGTAACCATCTCCGTCAAAGTCGCTGCATACGTCTCCTTTACCATCGAAATTCCAGTCCTCCTGATCTGGATTCGGCGCGAGCAGACAATTGTCGAGTTGGTCGGGAACCCCGTCGAGATCTGTGTCGGTCTCGCAGGCATCGCCAATTCCGTTAAGGTTTTGATCGGCCTGGTCCGGGTTGGGTATCAAGGGGCAATTATCGTCAGAATTGGTCACCCCATCACCGTCCCAGTCATTCTCACAGAGGTCCCCCTGCCCATCGCCATCGCTGTCCTGCTGATCCGTATTGGCGACCACCGGACAGTTGTCTTCATCATTCGGAATACCGTCGTCATCGTAATCCTGGATACATGCATCGCCAACGGGGTATGGCGTGCTCTGCTCCTGGTCTGGATTGGCAACAACGGGACAATTATCGCATATGTCCCCAACCTGATCCCCGTCCGAATCCGCCTGTCCAGGATTGTGTACCAACGGACAATTATCGTCTTCGTCCGGTACATCATCCCCGTCGCTATCGGGGGTTTCGGTACAGCTTCCACTACATACAACATAGGGGCAGTCCTCTTCGTCCTCCAGCCATTCACAGGGCTGCGCGGCGTCGCATAGCATACCTTTGGAGCCATTCAGGAAACACTCACAGCCGATGGGACCGACGGGACCACATTCATTGGGGATAAAGGGCGGCACCCACACATCCTCTGGAGTTGATCCCTCGTCGGTCGGTTCACCGGTATCCGACGGTTCCGTACTATCCGGCTCATCGTTGGTGTCCGGCTCCTCAGAGATATCCTCGCTCGGTATGCCTGGATCCGTATCCAGAACGTCTTCTCCTCTGCTCAATGGCATGCACACTCCATCAACGCATTGCTCGTTCAACAGGCAATCTGTGTCGTTTGTGCAAAACCCCATCGCAGGCGGTGGAAGGCATTGGCCTCCACTGCAAACAAAGTTGTCCGGACAGTTTACGACGGAGCCGCATTTGGAGGACACATCGTTACCGCCACAACCCACGAGTAGAAAAGCCGCGATCAATAATAGACCTGTCATTCGACACATGATGAGCGATCTCCAACCGAACGAGTGGACGTAGCATAGCAAACATCCACCGCGTTAAACACACCCAAACGCACTAGAGAGGAATATTGCCGTGTTTCTTGGCAGGATTGCTATCGCGCTTGTTTTTTAGATCCTCAAGGGCACGGATCAACCGGGGACGTGTTTCACGTGGACGGATCACAGCATCGATATATCCCAACTCAGCGACCTTGAAGGGATTCGCAAACGTCTCACGATAGTCATCTACAAAGTCCGAACGGGTCTTGTCTGGATCCTTTGATTCGGCAATTTCCTTCCTATACACAATATTCACAGCGCCCTCAGGCCCCATCACGGCGACCTCCGCCAATGGATAGGCAAAGTTGTAATCGGCCCGAATATGCTTGGACGCCATGACATCGTAGGCACCCCCATACGCCTTGCGCGTAATCACTGTAACCTTCGGCACGGTCGCTTCGGCGTAGGCGTATAGCAGCTTGGCACCATGGCGAATGATGCCACCAAATTCCTGTTCCGTACCTGGTAGGAAACCCGGCACATCGACCAGTGTAATAAGCGGAATATTGAACGCATCACATAGCCTTACAAATCGTGCACCCTTCACGGACGCATCGATGTCTAAACAACCGGCAAGATGCATGGGTTGGTTGCCGACAATACCCACTGCTCGTCCACCGAGACGACCAAAACCCACCACCAGATTCTTCGCATACCCTGCATGGACCTCCAGGAATCGCCCTTCGTCAACGACCCGACTAATGAGCTCTAGCATATCGTAGGGTTTATTGGGCTCGGTCGGGACCAGGGTGTCCATATCAGGATCCTCACGATCCGACGGATCATCTGTGCTTCGCGACGGCGGGTCCTCCATATTGTTGCTGGGTAGATAGTCCAGCAACTCCCGGACCAGAGCCAGCGCAGCCCGCTCATTATCCATCGCAAAATGAGCGACACCCGACCGGGTAGCATGGGTGGTCGCACCGCCCAACTCTTCCTTGGAAACCTCTTCGTGCGTTACAGCACGAATTACATCGGGCCCGGTGATAAACATATGGGACGTATCGCGAACCATCACCACAAAATCCGTGATCGCCGGAGAATACACCGCGCCTCCCGCACAGGGGCCCAGGATCAGACTGATCTGGGGCACAACGCCACTCGCCAGAGTGTTTCGCAAGAAAATGTCGGCGTAACCAGCCAGCGATACAACTCCTTCCTGAATGCGCGCGCCACCCGAATCGTTCAGACCCACGACGGGAGAGCCTACCTTCATCGCCAGATCCATGATTTTGCAGATTTTCCGAGCATAGGCCCCCGACAAGGAGCCGCCGAAAACCGTAAAGTCCTGTGCAAACAAAAAGATCGGCCGCCCATCCACTCGAGCGGATCCGGTGACGACTCCATCACCAGGGATCCTCTTTTCTCCCATCGAGAAATCATTGCAGCCGTGGACAACGAGCTTGTCGATCTCTTCGAATGATCCCGGATCGACGAAGGCCGCGATCCGCTCGCGTGCGGTTAACTTTCCGGCCGCATGCTGCTTATCGATACGTTGCTGTCCACCACCGAGTTCCGCCTGACGCTCAAGATCTTCCAAACGGTTTTCAGTGTTCGTCGGATCGGCCATTTCTGCCTCAAATCATCGGTCCTGATGGGCAAATGGCCCACCCGGAGTTATACGTTCAGACTCACTTCTTATCACGCCAAAGAAGGAATCGGCCAGCCCCGCTATTCAGCGTGCTGATCGGCTGTCATTCCATTCCTGAAAATGGCGAGACGAAGTCGTCTGACTTTACACAGAGCACTGGGCACGGGGCGTCACGAACAACTCGTTCCGTGACCGTACCCATAAATTTGGCCTTCAGCCCCGTAGCTCCGTCGGCGCCCATTACGATAAGATCGATATCGTTTTTACAGGCGAACTTAACGATCTGTTCATGCGGCTTACCGCCAAGAATACTCACCTTGACTTTCCGTCGGTCGACTTCGGCAATTCCACCCTTATCGAATAACTCATTGATTCGGCGACGAACCCCGGTTTCGAGCCGCGCGAGTTCCTCGGCCACCGCTTCCACCTTATCAAAGGACGAGTCCATAGCTGAGATCGAATCCGGCACATGCATAATGTGGGTTTCCGCGTCAAAGATGCGAGAGAATCGTATGCCGGTGTAGAAGGCCTTTCGACTCGAATCCGAAAAGTCCACAGGGATAAGCAAACGCTGGATCTGCAGAGGGTTCAAGGTCATCGAATGATTCGCTCCTATTTGGACGTACGTCACGGCCGGATAATAACCGCATAATGACAGACGCTCTTAGAATGACAGGGTCATATCGTAGGTGTTTGAGTCACCGGCAAAGCCATTTACACGTATGTAATAGGTGCCCGACTGTGTCGTCGTAAAGTTGAGTTCTTCACCATCTTGCGCACTGACAGCAGAGGCGACGGGCTGTTGAAGGTTGGCCTCGAAGTAGAGTCGAACATCAAGATCACCATCGGCGTTGGTGAACCCCAACGTCACAGCAACCTGTTTGCCGGCGGTCGTATTAAATGAAAACCAATCCAAATCGAAAGGACAGATCGCCAGGTCCGAAAACGCGCCCGGTTCAATGGCCGCGGTTTGAGCTACGTTGTTGTTGGGCTCATAGATATCTTCCAGGCAAAGCTCCACAACATCGACTGTTGTGCGAGTCGAATTGTTGTTTTCATTGGACTCCGCCACCTGGTCATATGGATCTGCAACTACAACGAGGTATGTAGGCCCAACCGGACTGTCCAGCGGCAAAGTCACTTTCTGAGACAGAGGTATCGTCTCTTTGGAGCCGACGCCACCCTCAATCTCGCTATAGAAGATCTCTTGATCGCTCGCATCAAAGACATCATCCGCAGATAGGTACACCGCAAAATCCACCGACGGGGCAGCGTTGATACACTGGTTCTCGAGAGTGAAGTCCAGGAAGGTATCTTCACCCTGTACCACCGAATAGGGGTAAGGGGTAACGTCACCGATGATCAGATCTGTGCCGGAGGTCCCATCTATGAAAATCGAATAGTCATAATCCTGCAGAACAATATTTCCGGTCTTGGGTCGAACCAGCAGATAATAAACCTGTGGTTCCGTAATGCTGAGAGAGGTCGAACCATTCCCCACAACCGCCTGCGTGGCGCTACCACCGACTTCGTCGTATAGCTCCAATCGAAGTAATGCTCCCGCATGATGAAGAGTAAATGTGACCAGGGAGTCGGCGGGTACGTACACGCTATAGATGTCTCGGTCTTCCTTGCACAAGGTGAGTGTATTCAATCCACAACCGAGCAGCGTTGCCTCCGAAAAATCCCAGTTGGGTTCATAGGCGTCGGCCTCACATATGTCGGTGGCCAGAGGTGGACTCAGGGAAATCCCCAGATCATAGGAGAATGGGGCCGGTTCTGCTCCACCACCCGAGTGGAGAACGTGGACGAAGTAGGTTCCTCCTGAGAATACGTATGGTAGTCCCACCGTCGGGCTATTCCCACTTGTGGCCGATTCGATCACTGTAGTCCCATTCGGCGCCACCAATTCGACGTGCACCGCCCCGTGCACAGGAGAGCTATCGAAGGTCGCCTGGGCCAGAATCGATGTTCCCACTTCAAGCTCCACCGCATACCAATCGTCAAGCTCCGGACAGACCGTCAAATTCGGATACTGCGCACTCTCTGAAGCCAGAAAACTCGCACTCTGGAAGCTGCCATTCGGCTCGTAATTATCATCACTACAGGCCAGATCCGGGTTGAGAAAGATCTCACCGCTGAAGTTGACATTATTGGTTTCGTCGACTTCCAGGACCGTATCGTCATTATCCGCCTTCGCAAGCACATGGTAGGTACCACCACCGATTGTAGGTAACACTACGTCCAAATGGATCGGATCCCATGGCGGGATCGCTGACAGATCTCCCAACCGGTCCTCGGCCGGAACGGAACTCACATTAATCACACCCAGGTCGACATCCGTTCCATCCAGGGTTTCATCGTCCGACAGAAAGAGTTCAACTCCGCAAGCGCCCGAATCTTGATCACCCAGATTCAGAAGCTCCACGGATATACCCACCAGGCCACCAGGGAAGGTCGAAGTCGGTGAAACAACGATCGTATTCACCATCAAATCTACCCCTTGCGCCGGAGGGATAAGACTCGTGGATAGAGTGTACTTCGCTTCTGCCCCGGGCTCATCCGAGACCACCTCGACTCGGTATACGCCCGCATCGGCTTCGCCAACAAGATATGTAGTTGCCTGATCAATATTTCCCGGCAGATGGCCTTCTGCGGCGAGACTGCCGTCCGGACGATAGATCAAGATCCCAAGGTTCGAAGAAGTCTCCTCCAACGCCAGAATCGGCTCTGAGATCAACGTCACCTGCAATGTGTCCTTATGACCAAGGCTAATAGAAAACCAGTCGTGATCGCCCGAACAAAGATAACCCTCGACAGGATCCGTTCCTAGCGGCGTCGCCTGTTCACCCAGAGGATCGCAAGACTCCGAGAAACAGGTTGTTTCATTGGGTTCGTATGCATCCACAAAACAACCACCCTGAGTTCCGGTCACCTCAATGGTTCCATCGGCTACAGCCACATTGTCCGTGGAAAAGGTGTCCTGACCCGCCGCATTATTCGGGTTGATGATAATCCCTACATAATATGTGGTCTGCCCATTCGGTAGAGCCAACGGAACCGTGAACTCTTCCGTAAGATTCTTTGTTTCTCCGCCAGATAAATCCGAAATTGATACGGAATGAACGACAAAATCCGTACCATTATTCACCTGGTTAAGAGTTATTGAGCTGTTCTCGCTGAAGACGAACCAGGTATCGAACCCGCCGGAGCTACTGGCACCGACGTTCTTAATGGTGAAGGCGACCTCCATCGTCTCGCCCGCCACGACCGTTGGAGTCTCAAAGGAACAGGACTCCGCACGGATATCGACGGTCGCGGTTTCTTCTACGCTGACCGTATGTGAACTCAGGCCGAAGTTGTTGGTTTCATCCAGCTCGTTGACCGCATTGCCCGGATCCAGAATCACGCCCACATAATAGTTGAACAGAGGAACAGTATTGGCCACACCAACCACGAGGGATTGCTCCACCTCAAGCCCGGGAGCCAAGACAGGAAGAATAAAATCGTCCAACAGAATATCCACATTGGGATTGATAGACTGATCTTCCGAGAAATAGGCGGCCGCAACAGCCCCACTGATCGTCTCTGTACCATCGTTTCGAAGAACCAGGTTGAGGGTTACTCCTCCACCTAGATAGGTGCTGAACGTGGGCACATCAAAGTACACCAACGCCAGGTCCTTTCCTTCCGGTTCCACCTGAGTAACATTAAAAGTACCTTCGGAGACGATGATATTATTGGTTTCATCGGTCTCGGCCACCACCTCTTCGGCATCCACAAAGGCGATCAGATGATAGTCTCCATCGGGGACATCTTCCGTCACTGCAAAGCCACGGAATATCGGAAGTGTAATTCCCGCTTTATGAACGAAAATCGACGTATTGTCCGGGGATGTAACCTCCACATCACTATCATCCAGTTCCTGGTCTTCTGAGCGGTAGACTGCAAAACGGAAGGATTGTGCATCGCCAAGACCGTCGTTGGAGATCTTGAACGAGAATGAAAGGGTGGATCCACTGGATAGTGACTGCCCCTGACCAAAGTTGAGATCCGCCACGGAAAGGTCCGGTTTAACTCCTGCTTGCTGCGACACCGACAAAAAGTCCGGTGCTAGTAGGGAGTTGTTATCTTCATTGGTCTCCGAGATCTTCTCGTCTGGGTCCACCACAACCCAGATGAAATAAGCCCCATCCGCGATTTCCGAAGGAAGCACTACATCCAAGGGATCCACGACCAGAGTATCACCCGAGTTTATAGGCCCGAGGCTCTGCGTAAGGGCCAGTATGTCATTATCCGGGGAGAGGACCTCATCCGGCGAGAGGTACACACTCACCTCAACGTCTTGCGGAATATCTCCACCGTAGTTCTTGATCGAAACGGCTAGTTTAAGAGTTTCGCCAGGGCCCACATCGGTAGCAGAACGAACTTCAACCTCGATAATTTCAAGGTCGGCGGGTTCACGTACTCGTACAACAACCTCGTCATTTGCCACATTCTCGGGATTACCGATTTCAAAGACTTCCACACCGACGTTGTAGTCGCCCACCTGATAAAATGTGAATACGGGATCAACCTGGCTACTCGTGGTCCCACCACCAAAGTCCCAGGTCACTTTCAACCGGTCCATATTCAGCTCGCCTACATCGAGCCAGAAATTGACGGTCAAAGGTGCATTGCCCTCCAAAATGTCGGCCTGTATATCAACCGTTACCGGGCCGAGAGGGCCTAGATCGGTCCCCCCTCCTTCGTCATTACTTGTATCTTCTGTCACGTCGGGGTCGGGACCCCCGCCATTACCCCCGCATGCGAGGGTCGAAACCACAAGAAACAAACTCACCAGATAGATCAGGTGCGCGTTACAAATACGACGCAAAGACATCCACATTATCCAATCCTCATGTAGGAACCCAGAATAGGGCTCAAGGTATCAAGGCGTTGCCCCAACATGCAAGCCCTCGTCCCCCTCCATAAATGGCCACTGGACCGGAAGAAGCCGTGCCATCTGGTTACCGGTTCAGGGAGGGCCATCGTAGTAGAGTTCAAGATATTCGCTGGGGCTATCGAGATCATCAGGAACATCCGAGATCTCACTGATATAGAGCCCGTCATGTGACTCCGTAAGCGACTGACCGGATCCCGGGGTACAATTTAATGGATCGGCGAGTATCTCCAGCCAGGACGCCACATCATCAGACGCACCCGGTGGGCTTGTCCTCTGATAGGCATTCCCCGCTACCACCTCGATAGAGGGACCATCCACGAACACACCGCCTGGGTTCCGTAGGACAAATGTCTCGCCACCACCGATCATCGGACACGCATCCAGGTTGTCAGTGGAGCTGGCCAGATAATTGACGTTCTCCGCCAATGTTATCCCCCAATAGCTTTCAAACTGAGTCTTCGTTGCACTCCGGGAAATGATGAAATAGGTCCCGTCGACGATCACATTCCCTGGCTCGAAGGCGTATTGGCATACAACCTCACCATCGGTATCGAGCTGTTCCAGACTGTATCCATCCAGGGTTACCGAGGCGGGTCCAAGACAGGCCGGATCTTCACTGCAGTCCGCGTCCTCGCAATCCGTAGCATCATCCTCGTCATTGTCGATACCGTCGCCGCAGTTGCTTTCCGTTTCATCGGCCACTGCCTTCACATAGAACGAAAACGCCCCACCCTTCGGCTGGGTATCTCCCCATCCATCCAGAACGACGTAATAGGGGGTATTGCCAGCCATAGGTACTACCAGTTCACTCACAACCCCAAAGGATAGATCCGCCCCAGCAATACAGTTCGTAGGCAACGCTGCGGCGGGACAATCATCCACCCAGATGGTTACAACTTCAAATCCGGATACCGGTTCCAGGCCAACCCGGTACAGCCCGCTGGTTTCAGGCGTAAATTCGAAGACGACATCGGGTGACGCTCCCCCTACCGAAGCAAGATTGTAGCCGAATGTACTCGTGGGGTCGGGACAGATCTGGTCCGGATGGTAGAAGCTATTATTATAGTTCAGGGTGTTGTCGGTGTAGTAGTACGGCAAAGACTCGATCTGGAATGGGAGCACACACGAATCACCCTCTGTCGGGCAGATGGGATTCGAGGAACAATCGCTATCTTCACAATCTATGAAACCATCCTCATCACCATCCAGCCCATCCTCACAGTTCACTTCAGCCGAGAGGCTCAAGTCGATCTGCAGCTCGAAATCGCCGTGGTGATTGGATAGGAATCCATCGATAAAGATGAAAATCGTCTCGTCCTTTTCCAATCCCAGGGTCGTAGACTCCGTCCCCATATCTGGACTCCCATCCACACTTTTCAGGCACGAGAGAACGCTCAACGGGCAATCCGACGAAAAATACATCGCCGGATCAAAATAGGTCTCGCCCGCCAGAACCGGGTCCAGGGTGAAGTCGTATAGTCCGCTCTCCGGCGCAGTATAGGAATAGACCATATCCGGACCCGAAGACTGGTAGGTGGCATCTTGGCAGATCTGCTGACTGGTATCGTTGGAATACCCGGTGGTCGATCCTCCCTGAAGCACATGCGTTTCACTGGGCAGGTAGAGCGGGGCACCACATACTTCACCGTCAGGAACGCAGGCCGCGTCCGAGAAGCAATCGGGATCCTCACAGTTTACCAGACCATCGGCGTCGTCGTCCCCTCCCCCGGAACAATCGAATTCGTAACCCGTGAGTTGGAAGATATTCAACGAGAACGGACCTTTTACGCTCTGAACAAAGTCCTGATATCCATCGACAACGACGTAGATAGTGGATCCGCTCTGAATGGGTATCTGAATGGACTCACCGCCTCCGCCTCCACCGAACACCGTTGCATCGTCAAAGTCCAAACAAATGGCCGTAGGACTGGAAGGGCACTCATTGTAGACATAGAGGATTGTGTCGAAACCACCGAAGTTTTCTTCCAGTTCAATGCGGTACAATCCATTGACTGGCGGGGTATATTCGATGATCGCATCGTTCGACTGAAAACCCGTGGAGCCAGGCAATACACCAGGACATTCCCCGGCGTTGAAATGATTACCATGCGATGTGGTATCACCATCGTATTGAAACAGGATACTCGTGCCGACCATCGGGTTGTAACAAGAGTCTCCATCGGCACAATCGGAAAGACCCGGATCCCAATTGCCTACACAGCCCGAGACTCCAGCTTCCTCCGTACAAATCCCGCCACTGTAGCAGGGCGGAAGACCGGACGCGTCAAACTCACAGGGCTGGTCATCCCCCGTATAGTCATGAATGCACGCTCCAGCGACCTCATCACAACTATCATTCGTACAGCTATTGGCATCATCACAATCGAGGACCAGACCCGGCACACAGTAACCCGAAAGGCAGCTGTCCGCGATCGTGCATTGGTTCCCATCGTCACAATCCGTATCATCCAGGATGTCCACGTCATTGACGCAATCCGCCGTGTCCGAGTCACAGCTGTCCTGGGTACAATCATTGCCGTCCGAACAATCTACAACGACATCTCCGACACAAACACCTCCGAGACAGGACTCTTCACTGGTACAGGCGTCCTCATCATCACAGACTTCACCATCGTCGGCGGATGTGGACACACAGTCGCCAGTCGCCACGTCACAAGCCGATACAGTACATGGATCTCCATCGTCCGGGCATTCAACAGGCGAAGCATCCTGACATACACCGTCCGCACAAACACCACCCACGAGACAGGCATCGCCAGCCGCACAGTCAATGCCGTCATCCAACGCCAGATTTTCACAATCCCCTGTTTCGACCACGCACGAATCCGACGTACATGGGCTGGCGTCATCGCAATCCTTAGGCGAACCACCCGCACAAACTCCATCAAGACATGTCGCTTCGACCGTACAGAGTTCGTCGCTATCACAGGCCGTACCGGCCTCTGCGTTGGACGCCTCGCAGTCCCCCGTCGTGGGATTGCATGCAAAACTGGTGCATTGGGTCGAAGTGTCACATTCTTTCGGAGTACCACCAGTACAAGACCCGGAAACGCAGCTGTCGTTCTCGGTGCACGGGTCGTCGTCATTACAGCCCGCACCATCGTCCTCGAGGATCTCGAGGCAATCACCTTCGACACAAGCAAAAACATGGCAGGTCAGCGGTATACCGGCCAATGCTTCGCAATCCTCGGCATTGGTACAAATGGTGGTGTCGATATCGTTGGTCGCGTCGGTCGTTCCGGTTTCTTGCTGTATATCGCCGCCCTCGTCCGTCTGGATCTGATCCGAGGAGGTATCATCACTGGTCTCCGTCTGAATTACATCGGTATCCCCATCCGACGTATCAGAGTCCGAAGTACCGCCACCACAGGCGAACAGAAATAAAACAAAAACACCGATAACTTTCGACCGAATTCCCGACACCAACATACCGCTAGTCCTACCCTTTTCTCTGTTTTACTAAAGCGACCTCTGGTCGTCCCCTTCAACCATCCGTGCAAGGTAGCGTGAATTAAGCGTGAAATCAACCATATCGGACTCGCTATCTATCCTTCCATGGCATAGAATTGCAGATGGATTTACCCGCTTCTAGGTAGCTATCCGGGTCTAGACCATATCCAGCGAAAGATTGATGACCGATTCCCACCAACTCCCGTCCTATCTGCGCCCCGGTTCCCCTGATGGTGTTTCTATCCGTATACGAGCGGCTCCGGGGGCTAGTCAGAATCGCCTCGAAGGCGTTTACGGAACCGCCCTACGAGTGCGAATCAAAGCCCCTCCTGTTGACGGGAAAGCCAATAAGGCTTTGACCCGTTTTCTGGCGGATCTCCTTCAGGTGCCACACAACTCGGTACATCTGACCCATGGGGAAAGTAGCCGGGACAAGGTGGTCCACATCGCTTCGGTCCAGCTCAACGACATCGTACAGCGTCTCTCCGACCTGCTTCAGGACTCTTGACCGTCTCCATCGAGCAGACTTCCTGGCGGGAAATCTCCAGCCAACAACTGATCACGAGCCCGAACAGCCAGAGTCCACTCCTTTTGCAGACGGACGGACCCAACGGCCTGGTGATTGGATTCCGACGAAACCAATTCGCCGTGGATTGATGCGATGACAGCATCGAGAGGACGTAATAGCCACGGTCGTTTTATCGCTGGGTTGGCTTTCAAGAACGCATCCACGTCGGTCTTCAGGTCGAAAGGTATCCCCTCCTCCCGAAGAATACGAATCATCTCCGCACGAAGAATATTGGCACCATGTTCGGTAGCCTTTCCCATCTCGTTAAAGGTGCGTATCAGGGGGAAAAACAGGCCCGCAAAAGACAAGACAACGGGTATATCTGCGAACAATACCCGTAAAGTTCCCGAAGGCTGTCCTTGTACAACTGCGGTCACCTCAAATAGGACAGACACAAAGAAGACAAGGGAGAGAAAACTCAAAAGATCCATGTTCTGCTCACCAACCCGGGTCTCACGCCAACTGGGGGCACTTCGTTCCCAACACCACTGATAGACACGCTCTTCAACCGCTCCCTGACGACGGAATTCTGGAAATACAAAGAGCAGGTCACCATCTTCTGTCTGTCGGATCTCACCTTCATCAACGGAAATGAGCCACGACAGAAAGTCATGCGCATCGTCGTAGCCACAACCCGTGAGGGATATAACATCCGCGCAGGTTATCACGCCGGATGATTGCGCGATGAACAGGTAGATATTCTGCAGATGATGCTGGGGGTTGGTGAGGGCCAGGCTTCGACCCATCACAAACTGGTTGAGTCGACCGGCAAATCGCATCAACTCGCTCCAGGCCTGGCCCGATTGGAAAATACCTTTTATTCGTCTTCGAAGCGCGTGGTCGCTATTGCCGCCCGTCCCGAGCATCATCAATAGAAATACCAGCCCATATACCGCCAGCAGAAATCCAAACCCAGCACGAAGAATCCAGCGCAAGAATATGAGGGGCAGCCGAATAAGCATATAGCCCAGCCCGTCGGGCACAGCACGTCGTTTGAAAGGCAACTCAAACCGATAGACCCGGCTGCTGGAGTCACCGTCCACCACAGAACGATAGCGCTGGGTCAATGCCTTGAGAACATCGCGAGAATGCCTCATTGGAATATCCATTATGCGTGCCAACTCTGTCGCGCGGATCACTCCTCCCACAGCGCGAATACGATCTTTTGCCTGCTTCAAGCTAACGCGTACCAAGCGTGTTACGGGTCGTTTTCTGGGGCCGGGGCTCATACGACAACGATACACACTCACGACGATTGGCGCACCAAAGACGGTATGAAACCACTGTCTGCGAGACGGCTTGGTTTGCGTTGGCTCCGCCGCTATGGTTGAGTCGCCAACCAGATTGACAGGTTACGGCGTATGTCACATCGCAAGACCACGGCTCTAGGTATCGTGATCATCGGGGGGCTGTTCGCGCTGAGTGCAGCGGACCTCATACCCCTTCGACTCGTAAGCCTGTTCGGTATTTTTGGGCTCATCTGGGTGGGTTGGCTGTTTTCGCTCCATCGCACCCATATCAATTGGCGAACCGTGGGATGGGGTCTGGTCATCCAGCTCATATTCGCACTCCTGGTATTGAAGACCGCACCCGGCCAGAAGACCTTTGACTACGCCGCACAGGGGGTAAAAAAGCTGGTCTCCTTCGCCGACCGCGGGGGTGAATTCGTCTTCGGCGGCCTCTATCGTGGAATGGACGGAAATTACGAGGGACAAAGTACCGATCCCAAGGCGCCGAAGAAGATCACCTATGTTCTCACCGAGGTCCCTGGGGGCGCGACCCCCGACGCGTCCGTAACGAGCAAACTGATAACGCAGGGAAGGCCGGGACAGCCCACGATAACGGTCGAACCCCGCCCCATGGGTATGGTGCTCTTCTTAAACGCATTGATGCCCATCGTTTTCTTTTCAGCCCTGATGAGTGTTCTCTATTACCTGGGAGTTATGAATTGGATCGTGGCCTTCATGGCCCGGGGAATGCATAAGCTGATGGGTACCAGCGGCTCCGAGTCTTTATCGGCGAGCGCAAATATCTTCGTAGGACAGACCGAAGCTCCCCTCGTAGTGAAACCATTTATCGACACCATGACGATGTCGGAGATCCACGCCGTTATGACGGGCGGCTTTGCCACCGTGGCCGGCGGCGTTCTGGCCGCCTACATCGGCTTCGGCATCGACCCGGCTCATCTGCTGGCGGCCTCGGTCATGTCGGCTCCAGCCGCCCTGGTCGCCGCCAAGTTATTTCTACCGGAAACCGAAGAGTCGGTGACCGCCGGTGAGATGAAAATAGAGCTGGAAAAGACGTCCGTGAACGTTATCGATGCGGCTTGCCAGGGCGCCGCCGACGGCATGAAGTTGGTCTTGAACGTGGCGGCTATGCTTATTGCATTCATCGCCTTGATCGCCATGATCGATTGGATTCTTGGGGCCTGCGACCGGCTTGTATGCCTGGACCTCCTGGACCGGCAACCCATCGGCCTGGACCTGTCCTGGATATTCGGCAAACTCTTTTTTCCGATCGCCGCTTTGATTGGAATCCCCTGGAATGAATGCCAGGACTTCGGTTCTCTGATGGGGAAACGAATGGCCTTGAATGAATTCCTGGCCTACGCTGATCTTCAATCTGCGGATTACGCCCATATCTCGGATCGAACCCGTGTTTTAGCCACCTACGCGTTTTGCGGATTCGCAAACTTCGGTTCCATCGCCATCCAGATTGGAGGCATCGGAGCGATCGCGGAAGGCCGTAAGAAGGATCTTGCCAAACTGGGTCTTCGAGCCATGTTCGCGGGAACCCTCGCTTCACTCTTTACAGCATCATTGGTTGGTGCCCTGTTGTCCCAGTCCCAGATACAGCAGAAAGCGACGACCGGCCCCGCCAAGACCGGGCAAATCGAACAGACCCACCCCGCTCCCCAACCCACGACAATGTTGGATTGGAATGGATCCGCATCGCATCCGGAAGTCGGCAAAACACCGCCCGCACATCCGGGAATCCGGTCATCATCCATGGGGGTGAATCCAACCCGGGCAAGCCTTTCCAATGATGGGCTCGACGGACACTACGTTTTGGAGCTACAATAACTTCCCGTTGGGTATCGCAAAGGGAGGTTCGAATGCACTCGAACCACGGGAAACCGGGAGCAAATACAAACGTTTCGGAGCATGCATCCGGCGTTTCGTTTCTGCGAATAGGAATTCTAACTGTCGTAGCCTGCTGTTTCGGGTTCAGCTGCAGCGGTGAAGGTGGCGGAACCGTCGGTACATTGCCAGATCAAGGTGGTACAGACGTAGGGGACGTGATCATCCCGGACATAGGAGGAGATCTCTCCGACTCCGGACCGCTCGATATTGGGACCGATGAAGGCCAAGACATCAGCGATGGTGGCGGGCAAAGCTGCTCTACATTTGCCGAAACAGTGCAACCCATCTTGATGGAATATTGTGTGGGATGTCATACAGTCAGTGGTCTGGGTGGACATAATATTGCCGCCAATTACGACGACTCCCAGCTACCTGCCAGCAGTGCCCACCCGGAATGCGACGGCATGAATATCGGGGAATGCTCCCTGGCACTGGCAACGACCGGTGATATGCCGCCCACACCAAAGGTGGTGACGGGCGAAGAGCTGGCCATACTCCAGGCCTGGGTCGATGCTGGAACACCGGAAGGCCCCTATGATTGTACGGGAGAAGATACAGGTGGTGGTACAGATGAAGGTGGTACAGATGAAGGTGGTACCGACGAAGGTGTAACGGACGAAGGCAGTACCGACGAAGGTGGCACCGACGAAGGAGCCGATATAACAGATGCCGTAGAACCAGCCTGTTCGTCCTATGCCGATACAGTGCAACCCGTCTTAATGGAATATTGCTCGGGATGCCATTCAGACTTTGCTCTCGGTGGGCATAATATCGCCTCCAATTATGACGACGCTCTCCTGTCTGCCAGTGGTACCCACTCGGAGTGCGCCGATATGAATATCGGAGAATGTGCTCTGGCACTGGCGACGACCGGTGATATGCCACCCTCCGGAGGAGAGGTGTCAGCCGAAGACCTGGCTATACTCCAGGCCTGGGTCGACGCTGGAGTACCAGAAGGACCGTATAATTGTACGGGTGAAGACGCGGGTGGTGGCACCGACGAGGGTGGTACCGACAGTGGCCCATCGGGACCGATTACCTACGATGATGACGTACAATCGATCCTGATGCTGTATTGCTCCGGTTGCCATACTCTTAGTTCACTCGGAGGCCATAATGTCGCCTCCTCGTATGACGAGGCCCTCCTTGCAGCCGATGGACCACACCTGGAATGTTACGGCTTAAACATCGGCCAATGTTCCGTCGCCTTGTCGGAAACGGGAGATATGCCACCGGGGTCTAATACCGTAAGTGCCGAACATCTCGCGATACTCCAGCAATGGCTGACAGACGGCATGCTGGAATCGGCTCCCTGATAATGAACAGGTACATCTGAGATGCAACTGTACCGCCACAGTCTCCCATTTTCCCTCGTATTCCAGGCTTTGCTGGTTCTGGGGCTTCTGTCTAGCGGCTGTAAAGAGGGCACAACCGCTCTCGGTGAGTATGGCAACGTCTTATTCAATTCCCACGGCAGCTACGATGGCGCCGTCAGCCTTGTCAGTAATCCATTCTTACGGAATTCACCGGTCATAATCGATCTGGACCATCCCAGTGAAGATACCCTGCTGACATCATTAAGCCTTCATTCGGAGCCGGCCGACCACGCCCAGATTACCAAGATGACGGGTGGGCGATTCCTTGTAACCGCCAAGCATTCGGGCCCGTTCTCCCTATATGTCCTATTGCCGGACGGAGAATTGGAAGATTCTCTAGCCGTCGAATCGGAGTCTGTCGACAATATTGACGTCAGTGAGTACTGCATCGATACGGTCTCCCTGAGCGATGATTCCATCTCCCTGGCCTTCGAGTGTTTCCACGATGATGCTTCAGTGGTCACGCTCTATAGTAACCAGACCGTAACCTATTATATGCGTGGCTGGGGAACGTCCGGGAACATCGGGCTCGGAATGCTGGACCTGGAAATCACGTTGGACGAAACCATCTTTGATGTAGATATTCCCTTTCCGGCCTTTGCGTCGACGACTGTGAATCGCGTTATCGTGAATCCCGAGGGAGCCGCTTCCGGATTGCATGATATCTTCATCGGCCATTCCTCCTCCGGTATCACTCTTCCGCTGTCGATCGACCTGATGGGAGAGCCATTTGAGTCCATACCGGAAGAGTGAGCACAAGCCTCAAACCTGTGCATACCCCTTATGACCGAACACGATCTGAGCAGCTTACGCTCCCAACTAGCCAACCTGGATGAACAGATCATCCGATTGGCCGCAAAGCGTCGCGCCCTTTCGATCGATATCGGAAAGATCAAACAGACCATGGACCGCCCGAGTCGGGATTTTGCGCAGGAGTCCGCGGTATTGAAGCGGGCGAACCAGGTAGGGACTGCCCTGGGCCTGTCGTCCGAATTTACCGAGAAGCTCATTCTGCATCTGATCCGTTCCTCACTCACCGTCCAGGAACATGATCGGGTCGCGACTCGTCAACTTGGAGCGGAAAGCCGGGCCCTCATCATCGGGGGTGCAGGACGCATGGGGACCTGGTTCGCCCATTTCCTGGAATCCGCAGGTTTCGACGTCCTCGTTGCAGATCCAATTGCCCCTCCGGAGGGTATCCCCCATGTCGCCGACTGGCAGGATCTCCCCTTGGATATGGAGCTCATTGTCGTCGCGGCCCCCATACGGACCAGCGCAAAGATCCTCTCCGACCTGGCTCTCCGAAAACCGAGCGGCTGTGTTGTAGACATAAGCTCGGTCAAGACACCTCTGAAACCGGGCTTCGATGCGCTACGCAAGGCGGGAGTAGCAGTCGCTTCCATACATCCAATGTTCGGTCCGGATGTCGCCCTTCTTTCGGGTCGCCATGTGATGGTCATTGATCTGGGTAGTACCCGTGCAACTGAACTCGTATGCACGCTCTTCGAACCGACCATGGCCAAGCTCGTCCCGGTAGATCTTGAGGAACATGATCGGCTGATGGCCCAGGTATTGGGGCTGTCCCATGCTCTCAACATCGCCTTCTTTACTGCCCTCAAAGAGGGCGGGCAGGACGCAGCCAATCTATCGAGACTGTCCAGTTCTACCTTTGACGCCCAAATGGGAATTGCCGCCGGTGTATCGGCCGAAAACCCCCATTTATATTTCGAGATCCAGGCCTTAAACGCCTACGGACCATCGGCCATCGCAGCCCTGAGCGACGCGGTCGAGAAAATACGAGCCTGCATCGAATCGAAGGACGAAACCACCTTCGTAAACATCATGGCCGCTGGCCATGACTATCTTCAGACATTGAAGCCCCAGTCCTAAGCTGGGTCCCGAACATTGGTTGAGGTCTCGTTCGCTGCAGCGAAGGTACGAACCACACCGGCTACATCGACTCCGGACGCATGTTTCAATTGTTCGAGGAAGGACGCGGTCTTGGCCGCGGTACCACCACTTCCGTCAATCATGGTCACGCCGTCTATGTCCACATCCGCGATGGTGGAGATCAGTTCCCCGATCAAAAGTTCCAGCTTCTGCAGCAGAAAGATCTCCCGGGCGTTGGAACCGGCAGCATTCCACGATGCAATAAGCTTCGATAGACCATCGACCAGGGCTTTCCCATCCTCCATGATCTTCGCGGCATCGGCTCTGGCATGTTCAATCCGTTTCGAAGCGTTGGCTTCGGCCGGTGCCACGACATCGGCTTGCAGCCGGCGGCGCACCTGCTCTATACGAGCCTCCTGAACAGCCACGTCCGCGTGACTACGGGCGACTTGAGATCCCACGTCTGCCTCCACTTCGGCGACGACGGCAACGCGCTTCGTCTGGGCATCCACAATACGCCGCCGGGCCTCCGCCCGTACTTTCTGTTCGTCCGCATCGATCTGGGCAAATACTGTTTTCTGCTTGTTTTCGGCGGAACGACAAACCGAGACGGCATGCGCTGTTGCCTCGGCCACACGCGCATCTCGAATGATCTCTGCCGACTGTTTCCGCCCGATAGAGTCCAGGTATTTGACCTCGTCGGAGATGTTCTGGATCTGAAGGGAGTCAAGAGTGAGCCCAAGAACGGTCAGATCTTCCGAGGCCTCCGCCAGGAGACTCTTCGAAAATGCGATCTTGTCGTCGTTGACCTGTTCCGGAGTCAAGGTCGCAAGCACCCCACGAAGATTCCCTTCCAGGGTTTCCTTAGCAATACGTTTGATCTGCTCCCTGCTCTTCCCCAGAAACCGTTCCAATGCATTATGAATCGTGGGTTCATCACCAGCTACCTTGATATTGGCGACACCCTCTACCGTGAGCGGGATCCCGCCTTTGCAGTAGGCTCCCGTAACGCGCAGGTCGATAATAATATTCGTCAGATCCATCCGCGAAACCCGCTCGAACAGGGGAATTCGAATACCACGTCCGCCTTTGACGATACGGTAGCCTCGGAGTACGCCGGCCCCATCTCTGCGAGCCGCTCCCGAGAAGATGAGTACCTCATTGGGACCACAGATGTAGATGAGGTTCTTGATGACCAGCATCGTCGCCAAAAACGCGAGGGCTCCAGCGATAAGAAGTATCGATACAATGGATAGCATGATTCGTCTCCTTGCCCAGGCTCAGGCCGAGCCGTCGATTTTCTTGGTTCCGGTTATGGTGCCTACCACATCGATCCCCAGGATTCGTTTCACCCGACCCAGGAAGTCATACACGATATCCGGATAGGCGTTGATTAATGCAGAGATGGATTGACCGTCACCGTTGTCCACCAGGTGAACGGTTCCCAGATTTACCCGCTGCGGGATCTTCGCGACCTGGGAAAGCACCATCTCAATCTGCTGAATCAAGAACACATCCGCGGCTGAATCTCCGGCCTCGCTCCATAATTTGGCCAACAATTCATTAACCATGGCCGCCGCCTTGGCATTTTCGGCGTGGAGCGCCGCTTCACCGCGCGCCTCATGCTGGCGAGCCACTCGATGGGCTTCGGCAGGTAGAACCTCGTCAGCCTTCAGCCGCAACTGCTCAAGGTTTATGCGAATAGCCTGTAGCTCTTGTTCCGCGCGGGCGCGTGCTTCGTGGGACGCCGCCTCCGTTCGTTCCTCTTCGGACCGACACTCCAAATCCAGATCGGCCTTTATCTTGCGAAGGGCGTTCCCCTTTTTCTGCATCTCGGTCTCGGCGTCGGTCTCGGCCACGATCCCGATTCGCCCCTGGTCCGCTTCCACAGTTTCGGCTTCCCGGAGGGCGTCTGATTCGGCAATCTCGGCCTTCTTAATGATCTCGGCGATCTCCCGACGACCGATAGAACTCAAATAATCGACATTATCGGACACGCTCTGAATTTTCAGGGTATCCAGCTGCAGGCCCAGCTTTGCGAGCTCGCCTTCGACGTCATGAAGAATCCGCTCTGCAAACTGCAATCGGTCTTCATTGACCTGCTGGGGCGTCATGGTAGCGACCACACCACGTAGATTTCCTTCAAGGGTCTCTCGGGCAACCCGCGCGATCTCCCGTGGATCTCGGCCCAGAAAACGTTCGATTGCGTTCCCCATCAAAGCCGTGTCGTTCGTAATCTTCACATTGGCAATGGCGTGAATAAACAAGGGGATCCCGCCTTTGGAATAGGCATTGGTCGTCTCCACCGGTACCGGCATGGTCGTCATATCCATGCGCTGCACATTCTCAATGATCGGTATCCGTATGGAACGGCCTCCATGGAGCACTCGATAGCCCACCGACAGCCCATCGGGCAGGGTTCGTTTGCGCCCTGAGAAGATGAGGATCTCATTCGGATTGCAGATGTAGAGAAGTTGCTTGATAAAAATCAATAATCCCAACACCACCGCCACCACTATGGCAGAGATGATGAGGGCGGTTTGAACATCGGATGGCATGGATTCACTCCTTTATCTGATTCCAGTCAGAGTCCAATTCAGTCGTCGGACGGGCGCACCGTGAGGGTGGCACCATGTACGGCCGTAACCACCACAGATACACCGGGTTCCAGCCCCTGATCCCCGGTTGTCACAGCTTTGTATTCCACCAGGGTTTCCTTTACGTACAATCGTACCGTTCCCGCCTCCACGGCATCGATAGGAATGGCCACCGTTCCTTGGACACCCACCAGATCCACGGTACGAACAGTACTGTCCGACTCGCGCGTCTGAAGCCGACGAAGAGCCCAGGCGGCCGTCGCACCCGTGCCGATCCCAATGAAGGCCGATATGGTAGAGATTGTCGCGTCCGATGTTTCCGGGCCGAACCAGATAAGGCAGCAACCCGTCAGACCAAAAAAGCACGACCCGAATGTCCAGAACTTGAAGCTGAAGATAGGCAACCACAGGGCCTGCATATCGGGCGTGGCATCGGATGCACTGGGAACACCGGGATCTACGGTGGCTTCGAGATCGCCGCCCAGATCGCCATCGGCTCCAAAGTCAACGTCTCCATCGCCACCAAACTCACCGTCACCGCCTAGAGCGGCCAGCAGGACGAAGACCCCACCCACGATCAAACACGTTAAATAGACAGTCAGCATCCCGATGTAGCGACCCCCAATCTAAACCGAAGATGAGGAATGGTGTCATACTCTCCACCATCACTCAACCGCTGCTGTTTTCGTATCAGTCAGAAGCGCAACTCGTGGGCTGCCAGGATATTTCCTGAACCCGCGCATCCATCCAATCTCGTGCCTGAATCAGCATTGCAGCATCGACGATGGACGTGTGGTCCCGACCCGTCTCTATTTGAAGTTCCAGCGCCGCACCAAGCTCGCAAGACCGCGTAAAGATCCCGTGGGAAACCCCGACCGGCACTACCGTATCCACATCCCCGTGCAGAACCAATAAGGGCGTCTGGGTCGCCTCAACCGGGGGCGTATTGTCTGCGATAATGGCCGCGATCTCCGGCATCGATATAAAGCCCGTCTCCATCGCTGTGATGACCTCGGGATGATAGAGCTCCGATCGGGTATTTGGCATCAGGCCAGCCATCTCGACCAGACAGAACTGCTCCACCCACTGGAGCATATACTCGTCGTACGGAGCCTTGAACAAAACACTGATAGGAACGCCCTGGTCCGTTAGCCAGGCGTTGTACATCATGGCCAGAAAAGCACTGGGGACGACCGTTGAAGCCACATAGTCCTGGATCACATCGAGGAATTCTCCCCCGGGAGCGAAGGCGACCCCACCCAGATAATCGAGATCATCTCCATAGGGCCCCTCAAAGAAACTATGGGCTGAAATAACCGCGTGACCGCCCTGGGAATGTCCAAGGGACAAAACCCGATCGGATACCGGATAGCCGATCTCAGCACCCAGGCTTCGTAAAGCCCGCACTCCGTCGACCACACTCACCGCCGTAACCGCACGCACCATATAGGGATGCGGGCCCGGCGTTCCCAGACCGGGATAATCCGGTAATACCGCCGCATAACCGTAGCCAGCGTAGATGATTCCATAAAGGGCGTTGTTGGCCCCATAGGTCGACACCGAACATTTGTCAGCCGTTCCCGTGGTTCCATGATTCCAACTCACAGCCACGGTCGGCTCCGTGGGTAGCGGGCTATCGGGGAATACGGCCAGAGCGCTCCCTATGGTGAAAACTCCGAGCGGGCTCTGGGTGGTGTAGAAAAGCCGATAGATGCTCAGTCCGTACGCACTGACAATGCCTGGCGCCCAGGTGTTCAGATAGAGCTGCACTTCCGGCAACGACCAGGTAGCCAGATGTTCACTCTGAATGATCACCCCACCCTTCGTCTGCAACGGGTCGACAACGATATCGCTGCCCGTATCGACGCTGTCCTCTTCCACGATCTCGGGTTCGGGCACATCTTCAGTGGATGTATCCGTCAACGCATCGGGCAGAACCGACACATCTTCACCAACATCTGGCGAACCTATATCGAGTACTTCCGACGACGGACTGTCCGACTGGGTATCCGTACCGGTCGTTCCGGTCGAACCGGAGCATGTCCACAAGAAGCAAACAACCAGGCAATACCCAAGTCTCATACAGACGCTTAGTCGCAGCTTGTTGTGGCGGGAACAGCGTCAATGATCCAGTCGTGGACTCCGGGAACAAAATCGCCCGTGGCATGCCAGACTACCGAGCCACCCAAAGCCGAACCACCGATTCGGTTGTCGGTCTGGGCTCCATCCGAGTCATAGTACATGGGCCCGTCCGCTTCGTTTGCAGTTCCACTGATATTCACAAATCCAATCCATACGGTGGGATTGGCGGCCGTCACAGTGTACGGCACAGTCAAAGTGGATTCGACCATAGTCGACATGCCCAGTCCCGCGGTTGTGGTACCAGAGCTCACTTCCAGCGTACAAGGGTTGTTCCCACAGGTGTCTTCCCAGACCGCGCCACGCCATCCTTGTCCCCCCGGACTATACATCCGTACAGCGCCGATGGTGTAGGGCAGATCCTCGGGCGCAAATACCAGCTTCGTGGCGACCGACTCCCCATTGAAGAAGCCCTGGAAACAAGAGCCAGCAATACAAAATGGTTCGAGCGCCGAGCCACCAATGGTCCCGTTATGCATTCCGAAGACCGGTACCTCACTACTATCTGGTAGTCCGACAATCACAAAATCTGTGGCCTGTTCACCCTGCAATCCCGCCGCGACAGGAGTAACAACACAGGTCCACGTCTCACATCCGGCGGTCAGACCAGCCGCGATGACCGCTGTGTCGTAATTGGTGGGAACGCCGTTTTGGAGCCACTGGTATTGGTATTCCACCGTATTGTTCTCAGCCGTGCTCTCTTCGACGATAGAGCAGGTCAGTTCGTCGCCAGCCACAGGCTCTTCCGGTAGAATTGCGATGGTGGGCTGCGTGGGCGGATTCAGGTCACAGGAGCCACCCAGACATTCACATACCCCTTCCTCACAGGTTCCATTCGATGCGCAGGGTAAGCCATCAGCAAACTGGTCGTGCAGACACTTATTGTTCGGATCCGTTGACTCCGGATCGCAGGAATCCTGCGTACATGGGTTGAGATCATCACAGTCGACCTGATTGTAGATGATGCACTCACCCGCGTCGCAAGCGGCCTCGGTAACACAGGCATTACCCACGGCACAGGGACCACCATTGATCTCATCGCCAACACAGCCACCCTGGTCCGGATCACAATGTTCATCGGCCAGACATTCAAAGTCCGGACATTCCACCAGACCATCGGTGATGCATTGTCCAAGGGCACAATGGTCACCGGTCGTGCACTCATTATCGTCCGTGCATTGGCCACTTATGAACGTCTCAATCGCCGCGCCTTTGATACAAACAAACTGAACGCAGACGTTTCCCTCGGCCATGGCGGCCAGATCGAGCAATTCACCCGACTCGCATTCACCGGCCAGGCAGGTATCACCATCCGTACATTTGTTTTCATCGGCAATACAGGCTGTGCCGTCGGCCGTGGGTGCCTGGGTACAAGCGCAGGTCTCTTCTTCGCATACCGGAATATCGTCGGTACACGGGTCCTCGTCGTCACAGGTCACGAATGAATCGCCGGTGCATTCCAACCCAGACGTCGCACAGTCCTCTCCCTCGGGACAGGCCTGGCAGGTGGTCGCCCCAAGACAGCAATTATCGCTTTCACACGCAGTGCCAACCTCCACCGGGCTGCATTCAGGGGGACCCGCGGGATCGTCACCACAGGTGCAGATCATGCAGGGGTCACCGGGGGCCGGGAACGGAGGATAGGGACAATCATCACCGGTATCCCCGGTATCCACTCCGGCATCCACTCCGGTGTCGGCGACGTCTGCCGTCGCATCGCCATCGTTGGGCGTATCCGAGCCACACGCAACCGCAAAGACCGTTACGAGTACAAGACTCAAAAAGTAATATCGTCCACGTTCCCACATTTTGCCTTCTCCTCGAATAGCACAAGCTGGATTCCCTCTTATTACTACATATTTTTCCCGGAGGAAAATCAAACATGGTGACTTGCCAGGATATCCTTGTCGGGCTGGTCCTTATGTTCTAGCGTTGGGGCCCTCTGGCGATTCGGATACCAATCTTCGAACTCGCCCTGATGAACGCAACACGAGTCTGTCATGACACGAATATGCCGGGACAAATCCAATTGGGCCTCTATCCGGCTTTCAGCCTTGGCGATCCTGATCTTGTTTCAAGGCTGGCATTCTCCGGCCTGGGCCGCCGATCCCGACGCCGGAACACAGACCCCGACCGATATCGCAACCGAGGCCAATCTGCGAACCGATGTACAGATTGTGTACACCGGCGGCTCCATGGGTATTGGCTCCGGCCACTACGGCTTTCAAGTACCCTGGTCTCTGAATCGTGCCTTATCGGCTGTTAAGGGAAAGGTGGAATCGGTTGCCGCTTTTCACGGCTGCCTCGCCCAGGGCCCCTACATCCTCGTATCGGAGGACCGCCGAGTTCCATCCCTACTCAAATTTCTGTCCGGGGGGCCCGTCACATGTGAAGAGCCCACTGCGGGGCTAAGCCTTATCCTACGACGTGAAGTTCTTCTTCTAGGTACCCTGGGCGACGAACGCAGCTGGCTGGACAGCTCCGAACTCAGCAAAGCCAAACAAGCTCCTATTCACATTCGAAAATGTCATAACGCAAAGGGGGGACAAGCCACCCTTTTCGGACCAAGTTTCGACAGCTTCGAACCGGAATCATGGGAACTGGAACATTTCGAATTCCGATTGGCGATACAGATTCAGTTTCGCGTAGGAGACCAACGGTTTGAAGCCACCTCTGTAGGACTACCCAGTCAGGAGGCGTCGCGCCGGTTCAAGGTCTTGTCGGAACTGATCGGAGCATCCGATACGACCCTGTTCGTCGATGCCGGTAATTTCGTTGACGGAGCAAGCAGCGTCAAAGACGGCGTTCTCAGCCTCCACCGGCCACTTGGCTTTGAAATGCTGCGGCGCTTGAACGCGGCGGTCCTCGTACCGGGCGAGACCGAACTGGCGGCAGGACCGACTGCCTTCCTGAAGGAAGCACAGAAAGCCAAGCTCCACTATGTGGCTAGTAACTGGAAAACGAAAAACAAGAACCTGGTTCTGCCGCGCTACATTCTCAAGACGGTCCCCAGCCAGCACGGTCCGGTACGGCTCGCGTTCCTGGGCGTGATCGACCCCTCCATATTGAACTGGGTACCGGGCATTGAACTCGAAGGCGTACAACTGGAAGATCCCGTCGAGGCGGTGGAAGGCCTGATTGATGAGCTGCAGCGACTGGACCAGCCACCGGATTCGATCCTCTTGTTGACCGCCGCCGGCCCCAACACATTACGCAAGCTGAAAGCTCTGGAAGGATTGGATCTGATCCTTGGCGACGTCCACTCCCAGACAGAGCGCATCCAGACCGCCCAGTACACGGTGCGGGAACATGCCGATAATCCGGTGGTCGCGACCCTGCCGGTTGATGGGATCTCCGTGACCACCTTGCGATTCAGGAAAAGTCCACCCGGCTGGGCTCTCCATTCTTTCGAGCTGAAACCAACACCGGTTCCAGCCAATACCCCCTCCGATCCGAGCGTTCGAGCGGCGGTCACCACCACCCGCAGCAAAGTCTATCCTGCGCTCGATCAACCTCTATTACCCGCACCTGCGCCCACAGAAATCCTCAAGCATGGTCCCTGGACATCCATCGCATGCGAAGCCGTACGAGAGTTCACCAACGCCGATATCGTGCTCCTACCCGAGCTTCCCGAACCGCCACGGATCCCCGGGCCATTAACGGAACTACTGGCCGTAGATCGTCTTGCCACACTAGACCGCCTGGAAATTCATTATGTGGCTGGGGATCGTATCGTACGACTTTTACGTGAAATCAAAGACGTGGTTCCAACGGCCTGTGGAGGTCAACTCGGCGTATTAAAGCCCAAGATCCGCGGCCGGGTCGCCGATCCAGATCGGGTCTACCGGGTCGTCACAACAGACCGGGCCCGTGTCACCTTCCTGAGCAATCATCTAAAAACAGCCCACTCTCAATATCTGCTCGGTCGCTCCCAGGGACCCATTCGCGGACTTCTGGGAGAACATATCACCTTCCGTGGAGCCGTTCTTCGAACTCTTCGGGACCTGCGAGACCGGTACACGAACGAAACACCGGAGCAGCTATACGCCCGTCTTATCCGCCCGACAGTGACGACTAAGACGCCCCAGTGGTTATTCCGAATCAGCCGTC